>Ga0265297_10000447_pt1 | contig 123487 bp, 119 predicted proteins | sample Munlanlwell13791_FD_192502 | JGI IMG/M metagenome (GOLD analysis project Ga0265297, IMG submission 192502) | Leachate microbial communities from a municipal landfill in Southern Ontario, Canada - Leachate well 137-91 | ecosystem: Engineered > Solid waste > Landfill > Unclassified | place...
ACGTCAAAGATAACCTCTTAAATTCTCAATCCTTACACCAAGGTCAACTAATTTAGCTTTGATTTCATCAAGCATGGCTATCTCCTATATATCAAGGTTAACCTCTAAAGAGGCATTAAATTTATTACTTCTTTATTCCCCTGAAGGCAAGCATAAATTCATCACGGCTATCCGCGGCCTGGATGGCATCCTCTTCGGTAATCTTGCCTTCCTGGGCCAATTTAATCAAAGACTGGTTAAATGACTGCATGCCAAATATCCCCCCGTCATCAATAAATTGGGGGATCTCCCAGACCTTTCCTTCGCGGATCAGCCGGCTGATAGTAGGGGTCAAAAGCATTACTTCATAGGCGGGGATACGGCCTGTGCCGTCTTTAGCAGGCACCAGGCGCAAAGAGATTACCCCTTTTAACAATGTAGCTAATTGGTTTCTCGCCTCTTGATGCTGATGCGGCGGGAAGAGATTAATCAGCCTTTCTACGCTTTGGGCGGCATTAATAGTATGCAGGGTACTCAAAACCAATACCCCGGTTTCCGCGGCGGTCATCGCGCTGGAAACAGTCTCGTAATCGCGGATATTGCCGATAAACATTACATCCGGGCTCTGCAAAGTAAAAGAACGCAAGGCAACCGCATAAGAGGCAACATCAATGCCTAATTCCCGCTGGTTGATGATTGATTGCTTATCCTCAAAAGTAAATTCAATCGGCTCTTCCGCGGTCAGGATATGTTTTTTTGAACTGCTGTTTATATACTCCAGCATACTGGCAATAGTCGTGGATTTACCGCTGCCCATGCTCCCGGTCAAAAGCACCAGGCCCCGGGTCTCAAGCGATAATTTCTTTAATATCTCAACGGGGAGGTTTAACTCCTCAAACGTAGATATATGGTTGCGCACATTCCTGATAACAATAGACGGCCAGTTCCTTTGCATAAAAATGCTTACCCGGAAGCGGCGGCCAAATTCCTCAAGGTATACGGCAAAATCCACATCCATATTATTCCTGAAGATATCAAGCTGCTTGAAATTGGCCAACTGCTGGGTAGCGAGCATAACATCTTCCACGCTTAGAATATGATCCCCCATATGCACGATTTTGCCATCGATACGCAGGCGCGGCGTACCGCCTGCCCGGTAAAACAGATCCGAGCCGCCCTTAGCTACCATTTCCTGCATTAATTTCTTAATATCCATTTTTCCTCCGAAAACTACTTTTAGGTATTGTCCCCGTATACCCCCGTTGAAACATACGGGACTGCGCAAATGTCTGCCTGTAAAAATCTGCTTGCCCTCTGACCCGATATAATGAGGGTTGCGAAAATTCCTGCATCAAGCAGGAATTTTCTTAATTATAACACTTTATTGCCTTTTAATGTAGGATTAAATTCCATATACCTAGCCAACATTAGCCGGGTTTGGGCATCTAACGCCGGGGAAGAACCCAGGACTAATATTATAAACGGAACAAAAACCCACTCTAAAACTAAAAGCACATTTTTAACCCAACCAACTCCTTTAGGCCGCTCCGGCAGGATTGTCCAGCTTAAAAATATCCAGGTCAGGCTGGTGAATAAGGTAAACTGAAACAATAAACCGGTGATCTTCGGCAGGTTATACGCAATGGCCATCTGGCTGAAAAGCCTTCCGCCAAAGAATATAGGCAGCGGGCCGATAAGCACCAAAATAACCGCCCAGACTGCCCAGCTGACATGGCTTTCCAAAAGATGAAACAATCTTCTTAACTTCTTGAGCAAAGAGATCTTTTTGTTTTCCATAAACCCGATTGCCACGAAAGGAAAATTCTCTACGCCCCAGGCCCACCTTCTTTTCTGCTTATACTGCACAGCCATGGTCCGCCAGATATTGCTAGAATAGGCCACATCCATAGAAACTGTAATATATAAAGGCACTACGCGATAGTCCCCGTTAAAATGCAAAAAACCCTTCCAGTAAATTACCGAGTCGTCTGAAATCATATTTCTCGGCCAATAATCCACCTCAACCAGGGTTTTAAAACTCATACTATGGCTGGAGAATGTAACAAACTTCTCAAGCCGCATACTCTCGATCATCTGGCAGAATGAACTGCTGATCTCAACCAGCCTGGCAAAAGACGGGGCCTGCCAGATATTATTATTATAAACAGGCATCGGCTGATAACTTGCCTGATGCGGCTTATCCGAAGTCAAGAAATGATAGCTCAAGCAGCCAAAATACTCCGGCTCAACGCAGGTATCCGCGTCAAAACAAGAAACTATTACATGCTCGCAGCCTATTCCCCGGGCATTGATAAGTTTTCTAGCCGCCTTAGCTGCCCAGGTGGCATTGGCGCCTTTAGTCCGGCTTTCCCCGGCAAGCCCATCAGGATGGAAGGTAGACAAATACGCGCCAAATTTAGCCCCAAACTCATTCTCCAAAGTTAAGGCATGATCGTGCGCGTGAGAGCCCCTTTCTTCAAAGGCCATCACCACGATAAACTTTTCTTTGGGATAATGGCTGGCGCTTAAAGCTGCTAAAGATGGCCGCAAAACCTCAAGCCCCTCATTGTAAACCGGGAAGATGACTAATTGGTATAAATCCGGCCAGCCGTTTTCTCCCCTCAGGGCCAAACAACGCCCTAGCCAATCTTCTCCTTTCTGGCAAGAAATCTGGTGATGCGCCATGATTAAAAGCGTGGTCAAATAAATTGTGCGGATAATCCAATAAAAATCAAACGTAATAATAACAATAGCGCTGGCTACCGGATACTTAACCGACAATATAATAAGCGAGATGATTATTCCCCAGGACAAGGCCCCGGGTATGATTTCAAAAATCCTCTTTAGAATCCTGGCTTTACTCATTTGCCTTTTTATTTATCAACCTTTCTAAAAAATATAGCTCAGGGCTTAACTCCAATTTATACAGGTTATTATAAAAGGCGCCATCAGGGCCTTTTTGGTTATCGCTGAAATAAAGCACCTGGCGTTTATTATCGTAAAATGCCTCCGTAGCTTCTTTGTTTAATTCTACCAGGTTTACCGGTTTGGCCTGCGGCCTAGACTCGATTACCGCCACGTGTTTATTGGTCAATACTATCAAATGGTAACTATCCGAATGCCAAAATACCTTGATTATTCTTTCCTGCGGATAATCTAAAGATATGAAAGAATCGGAATACAAATCATCATCCCGGTTATCTATAAAAATCACGCTGATCTGGCGGGGATTAAAAATAAACATCTTGCCTTTATCCACAGAAACATCCCAGCCGCTGATCTGGCCGAATTTATCAGGAAGGCTGGCGATATCCTCGAAATTACCTCCGCCCAATTCTGACCTGTAAACAATTTTATTTTCTTGATCTAAATAATAAATCCCCCCTCTTTCGATATCCACGCGAAAAGAAGAAAACCCTGTATCGTTTAACTGCTGTATGTCAGGTTTCAGAGGGAAAAGAATAACCTTATCAATACGGCTGACCTTGCCTGCCTCTACGTCTACCTCGGACTTCCAGGGGTAATATTCGGCTAACAATAAAGTAACTTTATAAACTCCGGGAAGAAGCTCCTGTATGCTTGCCGGGCTCTTCTCGGTGATAAGCTTACCGTTGAGGTATATATTTGCCCCTTCAGGCTGGGTCTTTATATAGATTAAACCGGTCTTAACAAACTTTAAGCTATGCGGGTTGAATTTATAACCTAAGGCAAACGATAGAATAAAAGGCAGCCCGCCCAAGAATAAAAGCAGGCTTAAAGAAAATAAGAAAACCCTCATTCTTTGAAAGGTTGAGTCCGTAAAAGAACAAAGCCCTTTTATGGCATGGTTATTTCTTAACCAGCTAAACATTTCGCTATCTCTTTCTCCAGGCGCAGCAAAAGCTTCTTTTGCCTCAGGCCAAACGCATATCCGCCTATCTTATTATCACTTCTTATAACGCGATGGCAAGGAATAATTAAGGGATACGGATTACGCTTTAAAGCCTGCCCCACTGCCCGCACCGCTCCTGAAGAGCCTGCTTTTTGCGCCACCCATTTATAACTACGCACCTGGCCAAGGGGAATGCCTAAAACCGCTTTATAAACTTTTGCCTCAAACAATGTCATCTTCCGATCAGCTCTTTCCGGCGCAACAGCAGGTGGTAATTCACGGCAAACCTGTGCGCCTCATCACGTACCCTGCGGATTAAATTCAAAGCCGGGATATCTTTAGGAAAACTTAGCGGGCGGCTTTTGAGGCTGCTATAGATCCGCTCCTCTTGCTTGGCAATACTGGCCAAGGGAATATTCAGGCCTAATTCCTTAAGCTGCCCGGCTGCTGCTACAAGATGCCCCCTGCCTCCGTCAATAAGCAACAAATCCGGTAAAACACCTTTTTCTTTAATCAGCCGGCTGTAGCGCCGGCGCACCACTTCCGCCAACATCCTATAATCATCAACCCCCTGGAAACTCTTGATGCGAAAACGGCGGTAATTATTTTTATCCGGGCTGCCGCAATAGAAGCTTACCATTGAACCTACTGCCTGTTTTCCTGAAATGTTAGAAATATCAAAACCCTCGATCCTTTCCGGAAGTTTCCTTAAACCTAATTTATTTTTTAAATCCTCCAATTCATTCCTGCGATTAACCCCGCTTAGGCCTGCGGAAAGCTCAGCTAAAGTAGAAATCTGATCACGCGCCGCTGCCGCTTCCTCAAAATCCCCGGCCCTGGATTTATCCTGCATTAGCTGGCTTAATTTATAAATCAACAAATCGGCCTTACCTTCTAAAATCAAAATAATATTATCAATAATCCTCCTGTATTCTTCACAATTAATTTTACCGGTACAGGGAGCGGGGCAAAGATTAATCCTGCCGTATATGCAACTTTTTGCGGGTAGGCTGCGGCATGAGCGATAGGCAAAGCTGCGCCGGATAATTTTTAAAGCATTCTTTAAAAGCTTGGCGTTAGTATAGGGGCCGAGATACCGGCTGAGCGGATCATCTTTTTTACGCGTGATACTTATTACCGGGAATTCTTCTCCGGAAATCTTAACCAACGGAAAACTCTTGTCATCCCGCAGAGAGATATTATACCTGGGCTTAAACTTATGGATAAGGCTAGCCTCAAGCAATAAGGCCATGGCCTGATTAGGAGAAAGCCGTAACTCAATATCAGCCACCTTATTCATTAAAGCCAGGGTTTTACTATCCAACCCCTTGCTCAAATAGTTAGCCAGCCTCTTCTTTAATGAATTGGCTTTGCCCACATAAAGAACCTTCCCCAGGCTATCGCGCATCAAATAAACACCCGGTGAATCCGGGGCAGAGGAGATTTTTGCTTTTAATTTCTGCGGTTTCTCCATAGGGTTACCTGAAATTCTTAAGAGTCAGCCAATGTATAAGTTCCTTAAGTTCGGTTACGCCGAAAAGAAAACAAAACATAATATAAGATAATCCCCCGCAAAACAAGGCCCAGACGAAATTTAAGGCACGATTCACCAAAAAGCAAACAGCCGCCATACAAATTGCAGCAGCCAGGATACGCAGAAAAGAGGGGAAAATTTTACGTTCTCCAAAACCGCCCAGCCGCTTCTTTAACATAAAAAATAACAGCAGAAAAGTGCCTATTCCTGAAATAGATGTGGCCAGGGCCAGGCCGCCTATTTTTAAAGGGAACATTAAAATCGTATTCAATGCAATATTCATCACCAAAGCTAAAAACGCTACTTTTGTGGGAGTGAGCGTATCCTTGAGGGCAAAAAAACAGGACTGCAATATCTTTGTCCCTCCGTAGGCGGATAATCCGATACTATAAAAAAACAGGGCATTACCTGTCAGGAGTCCGGAATTAAAATCAAACCTGCCTCCGCCAAAAAGCGTAATTACCAAAGGATGCGCCAGGACCATAAAAATCGCGCTGGTGGGAAGCATAACAAAAAATACCGCGCGCAGGCCCCAGGAAAGCGTAGCCTTAAGGTTTTCCCGATCATCCTCTAGGGCCTGGGTAGAAAGAGTGGGCAGGATCGCCTGCGACAAGGCATTGCTGAAAATACCTATAGGAAACTGGATAAGCCGGTAAGCAAAATAGAGCACCGCCACACCTCCGTCACCGACAATAGCAACTAAAGAACCAAAAATAGAATCAACGAAATTATTCAGCTGATAAATACCTGAACTGGCTATACGGGGGAGCATTAATCTCCTGATCTGTACCAGGCCGGGATGATTAAAGTTAAAGATCAGTTTGGGGTTAAACCCTTTCTTATATAAAACAGGCACCTGCACTACCAGCTGCAGCAGGCCGCCTAATAAAACCCCGCTTGCTAACCCTTTGGTGCCTTCTCCGAGAAGCAAGGCGCAAATAATTATGGAGATATTCAAAAGGCAGGGCGCGAAAGCCGAAACAGTGAAATTCTTAAGCGAGTTTAAGACGGCCATGGCATAGGCAGCCAGGCCGATAAGCAGTATATAAGGGAAAATAATCCGGTTCAGCCGGATAGTCGCTTCCAATTTATCCGGAAAAGGAATAAAACCTGGGGCAATCAGGCGCACGATTAGAGGAGAAAAAATGATACCCAGGATGGTTATAACGCTTAATATAACCAAGAGCAGGTTAAGCAGGATATTAGCCAGCTCCCAAAACTCCTCCTTCGAATGTTTAAGGTTATATTCGCTTAAAACCGGGACAATCGCGGCGTTAGAGGCTCCTTCACCGACAAAATCCCGGAACAGGTTAGGTATACGAAAGGCAATCACAAATGCCTGCGCGTGGAGGTAAACCCCAAAGAGCCTGGCGATAACCACATCTCTTATAAAACCCAAAATGCGCGAGGCAAGAGTAGCCAGGCTAATCACGGTTGCCGAGCGCGCGACTGCCTGGTTATGGCTGCCTAAGGAATATTTGCTTGTTGACATGACTAATTAATTATGCTTTAATATTAAAATTAATAAATTAACTAATGCCCTTCCGGGTAAGGAGAATATATGCCAAGACGCAGAACATCATTAAAAAGCAACCGTGTAAACAAAAGAAAACATACCCGCAATATCAAGGTAAAGGTTCAGCTTAAAAAGGCTATAAAGAAATTCCAGGAATTACTTACTAAGAAAAACTCCGCGGAAGCCAAAACATTCATTACTAAAGTCTTTTCTCAGCTGGATAAGGCGGCGAAAAAAAATATCATCCATCCGGCAACCGCTAACCGAAAGAAATCACGTTTAATGCGCAGCTTGGGTAAATCCGCATAAAGCAACAACCAATTTTTCCAAGGCAAAGGCAGGCTTTAGCCTGCCTGTTTTTATTTCTACGTCGCAGCCAAGAAGAAGCTTAAGTTTCCGCCTGGCCGCTAAGTTCTGGATCCCCTGTTTCTCCCAGGCGTAACGCAAGCCTCCTAAAATACGCTCAGGTGCCTCCCCATTCTTTAAAAGCTGATTTAAAAGGCGGAGGGCATAATCTGTCTTTTTTAAATCAATCTGCCGGTTTAAGGCAAAGGTGTCCGGATCAACAGTTTCCTTAAAACGCGTGACCTTGGCAATCCGGGATATATTCTTAATAAAGCTGTCCTGATAATCATAATGCTCCAGCATCAAAACCAGGACTAATTGCTTATTCGGCTTCTTGGCATAGCTCAAAAGAAAATCCCGGCTTGGCTCATCTAACGCATCCGCGTCCTTGATGACAATAATCCTTTTGGCGCTTTTTAAAGGTATGGCCAGGAACCTCTCCTGGATATCTTTTAGGCTTATCTCTTTGGCATATAATGTATCGAGGTTAAAATCGCGGAGTTCTTTTGGAAGGAATTCCTGTTTTATTTTACTGAGCTGGCCTTCTCTGGCCTGGATCTCCTGGCCGATAAGTAAATAAACCATATTACCATTGTTCAACTGTACGCTCGACAATCCGGCGAGCTAAATCTTCCACTGCCTTGTTCACGGCGCCGGCCTCCGAATTATTCCCACTGGATATGTTAGCCCGGTAGGCGCTGGTAAAATAAGAGGCGTTGCCGTTAAAGTTCTTTTCTTCCCAAACCAGCTTATTTTCTTTTTGATCCCAGAGGCTTAAATTTACGTAAATATTAATACGGTATTCAGTAATATCCTCGCCACTTTGATCATAGCTTAATGGGTCTTTGCGATACTCAATTAATTCCCCCTTAAGCACTAAATCCGCCTGGGCCGCCTTTACCGGCTTAAGATTGCCGTCAAAAAGATAGCGGTTGATCACCTTTTTAGTAATATCCGTTTCCAGCATTGGCCGGTAAATACGGTATTTATTGGCAGAATAGGATTCCTGGGTTACATCCACTTTATTTAAAAACGGGGTTATGTAAATTGTGTTGTATTTACCGTAAAGCATCGAGCGGGTGGTATAGCCGCAACCGGAAAGAGCGACAGACAGCAGGCAGAATATAGTAGATAAGAACAACTTATTTTTCATTTTTGAGCTCCATTATCTGCAGTCTGGCCGCAGCTTGAGCGGCCCAAGGGCTATCTGTGTAGTTGTTGATCAAATCATTATAATAAATCCTGGCTGATGCAAACGCCTTCTGCTTCTCATAGAACCTGGCGATATCAAAACTTGCCTGGGCCTCTTTCTCTCTGATTGTATTAATGTTCTTTTCGGCATCGAGAGAAAGCACGGCATCAGGATGCTCCTTCACAAACGCCTCAAACTGTTCTTTTGCCTCCTGGGCTGCGCCCTGGTCATAGGCAGGACCTTTGGATAAGCTTGAGCGGCAAGAGGCAATCTGGAACTTCGCCGCAGAGGCCCATTCACTATCGGGGTAACGGGATACTACCTTGTTAAACTCATCCTCAGCCTCATAATAACGCATTAACCCTTTTAAAACCAGGCCTAATTTATACTGCGCCCGGGGGGCCAGAGGGCCATAGGTAGAATTTTCCACTACCTTGCCAAATATCTCAATCGCCGGGTTCTCCACGGGCAGATCTACGCCAAAGGCCTTGCGTTTTTCTCCTGCCATAAACTTCTCGGCGATTCTATACTCCCGCTCAATAATCTCCTGGATACGCTCGCTAAAAGGATACTTATCAATCACCATCTGGTAGGCCTGATAAGCCTCATAGAATTTACCCTGCGCCTCCTCAACTAACCCAAGATAATACTGGCTTTCCGCTGCCTCCGCGGACTTAGGGTAAGCCTTCAGCAGTTTACGAAATTCACGCTTGGCCTCTTCATATTTATTGATCTCAAAAAAAGATTTGGCATAAGCAAACTGCTCTTTGGGATTATCCTTGGGCAAGTTCTTGGGATTAACCCACTTGCCGCTTTTAGGAGTCCAGATCCAGTATGAGTATGCCGGCTGGATAGATAAAAAAGAAATGAATAGCAAACTTAAAATTATACGCCGCATAATAGTATAAGTTATCATAGCCGGGAGTCTTTGTCAAAGATAAAATGAGCTCCTTAAAGTTTTGATTTAACGAAATCCTGCCGAGTTTACGAGGCAGGGCAAGCACCTTATAGCTTTTATCTAGAAATAAAAATAAGCGAAGGGTATCTTGATTACTGCGGCGTTTATATTTAAAAGCAGGGTAATGAACATGGCGGCGGTTGTACTAAATATTCCCCCCAGGAAAGGGCTGAAAGATCCGCATAAAACCAGGCTAAAGCCACATAAGGTAATCAGGGTAGCCAAAGGCACAATCAAAATATTAGCCAAAATAGTTACAGGCGAGATAATATGGAAGTTATAAGCGATAATCAGCATTGTCCCAAGCCAGGCACAAAAAGAAACCAGGCAGCCTTCGCAGATAAACCTCAAGGCCCTGAATTTGCAATTACCCAGGCGCAAAAAAGATTTTATCCGCGGGTATAGGCAGCTGATCCCTAAAACGCTGGAAAAGGACAACTGAAAACCAATATCAAAAAGCTGGCCGGGCTTAACTATCAGTATAAATAAAGCCGCGCAGGCCAAACAGTTGTATATATCCACCTCCCTCTGCAAAAGATACGCCAACAGAAATACTATCCCCATAACCGTAGCGCGTATAACCGGATTGCTGGCGCCTGTGATTAAACAATAAAAAAGCAGGCAGATTATTGTCAGGAGAATCCGCTGCCTTCTCCGGATACGCATGATTTTCAATAAGAGATTGCCAGCAAAGGCAACTATGCCTACGTTAAACCCGCTAACCACTAAAATATGCACAGTGCCGGATTTAACCATATAATTATTCACCAGCCAGGGGATAGAATTTTTATCTCCTAAGACCATGGCAGAGAGTATCCCCGCGGGCAAATCCGGAAGATTTCGCCTGATCACCTGTTTTAGCTTAGCGCGCAGCCAAAGTGAAAAAATAATTAATTTGCTGCCGCTTTTTCCGCCCTCCCGCTTGATCTGCAAACTGTTTTTTATGCGCATTGTTAAATAAATCCCCTGGCCGGATAAATAATTACGGTAGCTCCGGCTCCCGGAAGAAAAACCCGAAGGACGGCGCAGGATGCCTGAAAGCATTAAGCGGTCCGCGTAACTTAAATCTTGCGGGAAATCCACTTTAACCAATACCTTGCCGCAACATGCCCATTTCAAATTATTGGCCTGAATTTCTTGCGCACGAAAAACAAAAGATGTACCTGCCTGCTCCATAACCGGCTGGCTGTCAACAAATCCGCTTAAGCTATAGATAGTATTGTCATTATAGGGCACAAAATTACTGATATGGAACTTAAGCCGCATATAAGAATTTTTCAGGCTAAGCGCCCCAACGAGCAAGGCCAACAAGAATACCAAAACTATAAATATGCGGTTATTCCTGAAGCTTAAACAGGCTGCGGTAATAATAATTATTCCCAAACCAAGGATCAACCAAAAGCTAACCCGGGTTAAACTGACCAGGATAATTCCCAGGCAATAGAACACGGATGAAGCCGCAAACAATCTTTTCATTCTACAAAGAAAATATCCTTAAGCCTCTCATATCGCTGATTACCTATCCCCCTGACCTCTTTTAACCCCTCTAAACTGCTGAAATTTCCATGTTGCAGGCGGTAGGCGATAATACGCTGAGCGGTTTTTGGCGGCAGGCACCTGGTCATTATCAAATCTTCCAGAGATATCTTATTCAAATCAATCCTGGCTAAACGCTCCTGCGGACAAAACAACTTCTTTACGCGGTAATTTAGTTTGGCCAGGCTATTTAAAGTTATCCCGCAAAACGCGATAATCAAAAGGAACAGCGCGGCCTTCTTTTCTTCCGGGGTAAAATTAAGCATTTTTAAGCCTTTCTGCCACAACAGACGCCAAAAGACTCAAAATCTAACGTTGTTTTCCTGGTTTTTATGATGTATACTTTGGCTATGGCCAAAAAGATCCTGATTATTGATGATGACTATAATATCGTCAAGAAAAGCAAGGAGGAGCTGTCTAAGGCCGGTTATACAGTAGTGGTCGCATTCAGCGCTAAAGAAGGGATTAACAGGTTAAAAGAAGAAAGGCCTGATTGTATACTGCTGGATCTGGTACTGCCTGATGAAAGCGGATTCAAGGTAGCTCAAGATATTAAATCATTGCCTGAATTTATAAACACTCCTATTATTGCCACCTCCCTGAAACACGAAGAGGTTGACAAGCATATCGCCGCAAAAAGCGGGATCACCGTCTATGTTGAGAAACCCATAGATTACAAACGCCTGCTTTTTGATATTAAAGACGTCCTCGGCGAATAATAGCGCGTCCAGATAACCTATTCACCTCATGTCCTAATACACCAAATCTTTCCAGGGGTATTTTAATTTAGACAGACGGGTTAATTATATTACGATGTTGACGAGTTTTTGAGGCACGACGATGAATTTCTTCGGGGTTTTGCCTTCCAGCCAAGAAGATAATTTCTCATCTTTAAACACCAATTCTTTAAGCTCAGCTTCGGGGATACCACGGGGCACTTGTATTTTACTGCGCACCTTGCCATTAACCTGAATTACTAACTCCACGTTTTCTTCAATTAATAATTTTGGGTCGTATTCCGGCCAGGAGGTTTTAAAAATACTTTCCTTATTGCCTAAGGCCTGCCAAAGCTCTTCGCAAAAATGCGGGGCAATCGGGCTAAGCATAATAACCAGCCTGGAAAAAACTTCTTTATCCGCTCCCGTCTGATAAATTGCGTTAGTCAATTCCATAAGGCTGGCAATAGCGGTATTAAATTTGAATTCGTTAAAGTCTGCGCTGACTTTTTTTATCGTTTTATGCATAATCCTTGTTAAGGAATCATCGGCCTTGCTTCTCAGGTTCTCCTGAATACGCCAGACGCGATTTAAAAACTTAAAAGCCCCTTCCAGTCCCCGCTGGTCCCACTCCAGTTCTGTTTCCGGTGGGGCGGCAAACAGGATAAAAAGGCGCAGGGAATCCGCGCCGTAATCTTTAATCATTGAATCCGGATCCACGATGTTGCCTTTGGATTTTGACATGACTTCACCGTCCTTTAGGACCATCCCCTGCGTAAGCAGTTTCTCAAACGGCTCGCCAAAATCCACCATCTTTAAATCCTGGAAGAATTTGGTAAAGAAGCGCGAATATAACAAATGCAGTATTGCGTGTTCAATGCCTCCGATATACTGGTCCACGCGCATCCAGTATTTTGCCTCCTGCGCATCAAAAGCAGCGCTATTACATTCAGGAGAGCAAAATCTTAAAAAATACCATGAGGAGTCAAAAAATGTAGCCATGGTATCAGTCTCCCTCTTGGCCGAGCCAGAACACTTAGGACAGTTTGTCTGGACAAATTCTTTTACTTTACCCAATGGATTACCACCGTCTCCGGTAAAAGGCGCCTCGACAGGCAGCTCTACCGGTAAATCTTTGTATGGCACCGGGACAATCCCGCACTTAGGGCAATAAATCATGGGGATCGGCGTACCCCAATAACGCTGTCTAGAGATTAACCAATCACGCAAGCGCCAATGCGTTTGTATCTTGCCAATGCCTTTTTTCTCCATCCAGATAGCGATTTCTTCTTTTGCCTTAAGGTTATCTAATCCATCAAATTCCCCGGAGCTTACCTGAATCCCCTCACCCTCATAAGCCTGGGTTAATTCCTCTATTTTCATATCACCTTGTTTTGGCATAATCACCAGGCGCATGGGTAATTTGTGCTCTTTGGCAAAAAGAAAATCCCTCTGGTCATGCGTCGGAACAGCCATAATCGCGCCTGTGCCATATTCCATCAATACATAATCCGCAACCCAGACCGGCACCTCTTCGTTGTTTACCGGATTTATTGCGAAGGCCCCGGTAAAAACACCTTCTTTCTTCACATCAGAAGATGTGCGCACAAGCTTACTTTCCTTAGAGACCTTATCAATAAAATGTAAAACATCCTTTTCTTCTGGCTTGCCTTTAATCAATTCCTTTACCAAGGGATGCTCCGGAGCCAAAACAATATAGGTTGCGCCGAATATGGTGTCTACCCGGGTGGTAAACACAGGTATAATTTTATCGCTGTTTTTAATACGGAAATAAATATCCACCCCGCAGCTTTTGCCAATCCAGTTATTCTGCATGGCCAAAACACGTTCCGGCCATTGTTTTAACTGCCCTAAATCCTCCAGCAGCTTTTCCTTGTATTCAGTAATCTTTAAATACCACTGTTCTAAATCTTTTTGCTCGACTTTTGTATGGCATCTCCAGCAGCCTCCGTCAACTACCTCTTCATTGGCTAAAGTAGTCTGACAACTGGAGCACCAGTTAACGCCGGATGCCTTTTTATACGCCAATCCGGCCTCAAACATCTTCAAGAATATCCATTGGTTCCACTTATAATAATCCCTGTCACAAGTAGAGATCCCCCTATCCCAATCATAGGAAAAACCCATCTTTTTTAACTCTACTTCCATCTCTTTGATGCATTTGCGCGTCCAGGTATCCGGCTTGGTTTTGTTCTTGATCGCCGCGTTTTCCGCCGGCTGGCCAAAGGCGTCAAAACCCATGGGATGCATTACATTATAGCCCTGCAAAAGCTTAAAACGGCTGGCAACATCTCCGATGGTATAATTACGCACATGGCCCATGTGGATTTTACCGGATGGGTAAGGGAACATTTCCAAAAGATAATATTTCTTGCGCGTAGGATCAACCTGTGCGCGGAAGGCATGAGTAGCATGCCAGGTCTTTTGCCATTTTTCTTCTATTTCTTTAAAGTTATAAGACATGTTAATTACGGCTTAACTTCCTTACTAAAGCCAGGTTCTCCTTATCGCTGTCCTCGGTACTCTTAGGTGTCTCTAAAATCATGGGAATGTTCTTTAACTTAGGATGATTAATAATCCTCTTCATCCCGGCCAGGCCAATATGCCCTTTGCCGATATGGTCATGCCGGTCATGGTGGCAACCTAATTCTCCGGCCGCGTCATTAAGATGGATTAGTTTAATTAACTTTACCCCGACCATCTCTTCAATCTCAATAAGCATTTGCTCCAAACCCTGCTTAGAGGATAAATCATACCCGGCTAAATAGGCATGCGCGGTATCCAAACATAAACCTACGCGGGTTTTTTCTTTTAAACCTTTTAATATCTTATGCTGATGATAAAATCTATAACCCAGCCAGGAGCCGCTGCCTGAGGTATTTTCTAATAATATACCGACTTTTGAGCCTCTGGTTTTCTCTAATATTTTATTTAAGGCCTCAATCAGCCTTTTGATCCCGGCATCCTCAGAAGTTTCCTTATGGCTGCCCATATGCGTAACAATATAATCCGCCCCTAACTCATCCGCCTCCTGGATATCTTCTATATAGGCCTGGATAGAACCGTTATACAGTCGCGGGTCGGGCGAGGCCAGGTTGATAAGATAAGAGATATGGATAAAAACCGGATTGACTTTGGTTTTTTTGCGCCTGAGCTTAAACTCCGCGATATCTTCGGGCTTAAGATGGGCACCGTTGCGCCAGCTCTGCGGGCTGCGGCTGAATATCTGCATGGTATCGCAGCCTAGGGCTTTAGCAGTATCCAACGCCTGAAAAATCTTGCCTGAGCCGGAAACATGCACGCCTAGTATCATAATCTTTAAATTATACTCCTGCTCTAAATCAGCGTCAATAACTTATAAAAAGTACAAAGGACGGATATTATCCGCCCTTTCTAAGAATTGGTGGCACTACGCTCGCTGCTCGGCCCTTCGCTCCGCTCAGGACTTCCTGCGGTCGCTTGTCGCGCCGCTTTACGCTCGTACTTGCTCACAAAATGTTCGCAAGTATTGCGCTAGAAAAATATTTTTGAGCTTACTTTAGTGCCAGAAAATTAACTTGTCGAAGAAATTTGGTGGAGCTGAGGAGGATTGAACTCCTGACCCCTTGCATGCCATGCAAGTGCTCTCCCAGCTGAGCTACAGCCCCGTTAAATTTATCTTCTTGACCTTTGCTATTTTAGAATATAAAATGCTTAGCGTCAACTTAAAAATCTCTGCCGAAGTGGTGGAATGGCATACACGTCGGTCTCAAAAACCGATGGGGGCAACTCCGTAAGGGTTCAACTCCCTTCTTCGGCATAATAATGGGGACGTTTCTATTTTTCTATAATTACATTCTGAAAAATAGAAACGTCCCCTGATTTTTAATGGATAACAAAATTAAGCAGGGTCCCAGTAGCTAAAGCAACAACACACATAATCAAGGTAGCCTTGAGCAAATCCCTTAGCCCCAGTTCTTTAAAAAATACCACGAAGGTCGCAGCACAGGGAAAAGATATAGCCAAAAGCACAGCAGTTATAAACAACTGTTTAACGCTTAAGGCCAGCGGCATAAGCATGCCCACCGCCACATCCTTCCTGAATAAACCCATAACTAAAGCAACCACTGCCTCTTTAGGTAACCCGAATAACCCTTTGATTACCGGGGCAAATAAAGCGGTGAAGAAATCAAATAACTTAAAATACAGAAGTACGTTAATGATCAAAACACCCAATAAAACCAGCGGCGCGGCCTCGATTACAAAACCCTTAATACGTAAAAATAATTTCTTCCATAACGTTAACAGCGAGGGAAGCCGGTAAGGAGGAATCTCGACCAGAAGTTCAGGGCTGTATCCTTTAACCGTATGATTCAGGACTACCCCCAAAACCATCCAGATAACCAAAAGCACCAAATATACCCCGGAAACATAGAATCCGGAAAATCCTCCCAGCAAACCAAAAATCATCGCCTGCAGGGCTACACAGGGAATACCAATAGAGATCAGTGTCGCGGCGATAAAGCGCTCGCGCCTGGACTCTAAATTACGCGTAGCTAAAATCCCCGGGACATTACATCCTAAACCCAAAAGCACCGGGATAATCGCGAAACCATGCAGCCCGATACGATGCAAAAGATTATCTAAAAGCATCGCCAGGCGCGGCAGGATTCCGATATCCTCCAATAACCCCAAAACTAAATAAAAAGAAACTATATAAGGCAAGACCATAGCAAACTCAATATAAGGGGCGGTAGTCAATAAGCCTAAGGATTGTTTAAAATCGATCTTGCCGTTAATTAAATCCCCGATTAATAAATGATGGAGAAAGCTTTCTTCGCCCAAAACCGGGCTGAGCTTAATTAAGAGCGGCTGATAAAAATTAAGAAAAATAGGGTCAGCTATCTTGTTGATTAAATTCTCCCCGATGAAACGCACAACCTGAAAAGAAGCAAACATCACGCCAATAGCAATGAGCGCGCCGCTAAAAGGCCGCACTGAAGCATCCTCTAAGATTTCCCGCAAGCTGTGGTGCCGATGCGTTAAACGCTGCACCTGTTCAATAATCTCGCCGATTGCCTGCCAACGCTCTCTATGGCTTGATTTCTCACGCAAGATAAATTTTGCGTCTTTTATCTTCTCTATTAACGCCTTTATTCCCACGCCGGTTACAGCGCAAGTCGGCACAACCGGAGCTCCAAGAAGATTTTCTAAGTTATCTGTATCAATGCTTACGCCATGATGCTTGGCTTCATCACACATATTAAGGCAAACTACAACCGAAAGCCCCGCCTCAATCAGCTGCAGGGTCAGATAAAGGTTACGCTCTAAGTTAGTGGCATCAACGATACTAATAACAACTATCTCATCTTTGGCAGATTCATTTAACAGCGATACAGCAACCTCTTCTGATTTAGAACTTGGCTCAAGCGAATATGTACCCGGCAGGTCTATAACCTCAATCACCTCGTCGCCGAGCTTAAGATACCCGCGCATGATCTCAACCGTAGTGCCGGCATAATTAGAAGAGATAACCTGCACCCCCGTAAGGCGCGAAAAAACTACGCTCTTGCCGACATTAGGATTACCCACTAAAAAAATCTTTTTAATCATGGCTTTCAATCACTATTTTATTGGCTACTCCGTGGCCCAGCACTAAAACACTCCTGCCTACCTTAATCGCTACCGGGCCCTTTAAGCCAATATGGCTGATTTTGGTAATTTCCCTTCCTTTATAAATACCCATGCTCATAAACTTATTTTGCAAAGCCAGCCCGGCGGAAATATCCAGAACAGTTCCTTTTTGTTTTTCCTTCATTTGGGTCAAGCTTATTTTCCTCATTATTTAATATACCCGCGTATCGCGTTATAGATCCGGCCGGCTATAATCTTATACCCCCGGGCGTTAGGATGAAAGAAATCGCTTTTCATCACCGGGTTGGTAATAATCTTATACAAAACTACTGGGATAAATATTGCCTGTTTTTTTTCAGCCAGCTCTTTAAAGGCCTGCCTGTATTCCCTGAAAAACATACCCGCGCTGATATCCACTAAAGCCACCATTATCCCCTGCGCCTGGATACGGTCAATAACTTCGCTTAAATTCTTCATTGTTGTTTCTTTAGGGACTTTCTTTAGAAAATCATTTCCGCAGAATTCGACAATCACCAGCCGCGGCTTCTTTATTAAAACATCCTGCTCCAGCCGTTCTAACGCGGAAAAACTCGTATCACCATCCACTCCGGCGTTAATCACCGGCACCTTTACCATCTTGCCTAAGGCCGTAGGATAGTCTTCGCCGGGATTTGCCCCGTAACCAAAAGTAATGCTGTCTCCGAAACAGATAATACCGCTGCCCGGGCCAACAAGGTTTTTAATCTCCTGCTTTGCGCAACCGGATAAAGCAATACTCAAAACAATCGCCAGAAACCCTGAATTAATTCTTTTCATATTTTAACCTCAACTGTCCACAGGCGGCATCAATATCCTGGCCGCGTTCTCTTCTTAATGTAACATTAACTCCGGATTTAAACAAATAGTCTTTGAATGAGGCCACCTCTGGCCCAGAAGGAGGAATAACTTTTCCCCCGGGCTTAAGCACAGGATTAGCCGGAATCAAATTAACCTTGGCTAGCCTTAAGCTCTTTAAAAGCATGGCTAATTTACGCGCCGAAGGCAGATCCGAGTTAAACCCTTTGACTAAAATATATTCAAAGGTAATCTGACGGTTTGTCCTTTCAATATACTCATGGCAGCATTTGATTAAATCCGTTAGGGGGTATTTGCGGTTAACCGGCATTATGCTTGAGCGCAGCTGATCATCGGCGGCATGCAGGGATATAGAAAGCTCTACCTGCAAATCTTCCTCCTGTAATCTTTTTATCCCCGGAATAATCCCGCAGGTAGAGATGGTAATCCTCCGGGCTCCGATATTAAAAGCATCGGGGGAGTTAATTATCCTGATCGACTTTAACAGGTTCTCATAATTATCCAACGGTTCGCCTGTGCCCATAAATACAACATGGGTAAGCTGGGTGCCCTTAAGGCTGTTCTTTAAATAAAGCAGCTCATCCAGGATCTCGCCGCATGTCAAATTGCGCTTAAACCCTTTAAGGCCGCTAGCGCAAAATTCACAGGCAAATTTACAGCCTGCCTGCGAAGAGATACAGCCGGTGGCGCGTCTGGCTGCGGGGATATTAACTGCCTCGACAAGGTTGCCGTCATTTAACTCAAAAAGGAATTTGGCCGTGCCATCGGAAGATTTTTGTAAATCCGCCAGGCGCAGGCCTAAAATATAAAATTCATCCGCCAGTAATTTTCTTAAAGAAGCGGGCAAATCACTCATACTGCTAAACTCACAGGCGCCCTTTTGAAAAATCCAGGCCAGTATTTGCTTGGCATGATATTTGGGCTTGCCCCATGAAAACAATCTTTCTTCCAGTTCCCTTAAACTTAATTCCTTAATATCTTGCATGATAATAACTAGGGGGACAGTTTAAGATTGGCTTGAGAACCGTCCCTAAGTTTTTCTTTGTTGATTTTTCCGGTGCGGTTTTTGGGAAGCTCTGCGCGAAACTCAAAATAATGCGGGATCTTAAAATGCGCCAGGTGCTGGCGCAGAAAAAAACGTAAATCCTCTTCTGGAATGCTCTTTCCTTCTTTAGCCACCAGAAATGCCTTAGGTAACTCCCCCCTTAACTTATCCGAGACACCCACTACCGCGGCTTCGGCAATATCCGGATGCTTCAGTAAAACCGACTCTACCTCCGGCTCAAAGACAATCTCGCCGCCAACCTTAATCATCTCCTTTTTCCTGCCGACAATATAAAGAAACCCTTGCGCGTCAAACCTGCCCAGATCCCCTGTATAAAACCAGCCATCCCGGATAGTCTGGCGGGTCAATTTCTCGTCCTTAAGATAACCGTCGGTAACTACCCAACTTTTTACCGCCACCTCGCCGATTTTACCTGCCTTTAACTCCTCCCCGGAATCATTAAAAATCTTCACTTCAATCCAGGGGGCTGGCCTGCCTACGCTTTCTATATTTTTGGAACCCATTGGCAAGACTACAGTCGGGGCGTTAGTCTCAGTTAAACCCCAGCCATTTAAAAGAGAGGCCTTGGGGCAAAACTGATGAAACCGGCGCAGGGCATCCGGAGAATTTGAGGCCCCAAAGGTAACAATCCAGCGCAGGCTGGATAAATCAAAGGTCTCAAACTCCTTTAATTGCAAAAGCGCATAATACATTGAGGGAACAATCCAGAAAAAATTAACTTTATGATTCTGCACATTCCTTAAGAAATCCAGGGGCATAAAACGCTCCATCAATACCAGGCTCAGGCCGAACATCATTGTATTCTGGATATAGATTAAACCGCCTAAGTGCGAAAAAGGCAGGGCGCAAAGAGTGGTATCTTTAGAGCTTAAATCCGCGTTTACAAAAAAAGCCATTGATTTCGGCGGGGCATCCAACTGAAGATAATTAATTAATACCCCCTTGGGCTTTCCGGTTGTGCCTGATGTATAAAAGATTATGGCATAATCTTTTTCCTGTGCCCCTGCCCCGGAAAAATTATTTACCTCTTCTGCCAAAAGGCTCTCAAAACTCAATGTTCCTTCTTCGGCAGTGCGGCAGGAAATAATATGTTTTAATAAAGGCAGTCCTGACTTAAGGTTGGCAAATGAAATATTGGCTTTATGCTTGGTAATCAGAAGCTTGGCTTCAGAATGGCTAAGGCAAGAGGTTATTTCATCTTCGGTAAGCATAAAATCCAAAGGCACGCTGCATGCGCCGATGGACCAAATAGCCAGATAACTATAAATATACTCTGGCCAGCTTGGAAGATAAATAGCGACCCTGTCACCGCGCTTTACCCCGAGTTTAAGCAAGCCCTGGGCAAGGGAAAACACCTTATCTTTAAGCTGCGCAAAAGAAATCCGCTCCTGGCCAAAGATAACCGCCGGCCTTTGCCCGTATTCTTCTGCCCGCTGTTTTAAAAGATTAACTGCATCCATTAGAATCCATACCAGTAGTTGACCAAAGGCTTGCCTTCGGATGAGCGGTCTAAGATTACATTTTTAAGCCGGGTATACTCCAGTAAACCTTCCTTGCCCAGCTCCTTGCCAAAACCGCTCTGTTTAAATCCGCCGTAAGGAAGTTGATTATAAAACATGCCATAAGTATTAATCCAGACAGTGCCGGCATTTATTTTTTTAGCTAACTCCTGCGCCAGGAACAAATCCTTACTCCAGATACAGGCAGCCAGGCCAAAATCCACGCTATTGGCTAAAATTACAGCCTCATCTGACCCCGAAAACTTATTAATTAAAACTACCGGGCCAAACACCTCTTCTTTAAATATATGCGAGTGCACATTCACATCAACTAAAACTGTAGGCTCAAAGAAATATCCGTTTTTTAACTCAGCGTTTTCCGGGATCCTGCCGCCGCAAACAAGTTTAGCGCCTTCCGCTTTTGCCTTCTCAATATACGCGATCACCTTCTTACGCTGCGCGTCGTTGATCAACGGGCCCATCTGGGTCTCAAACTCTTCTGCTAAGCCTAATTTTATACGCTTGGCTTTTTCTACAAATTCAGCCAGGAACTTATCATAAATACTTTCCTGCACAAAAATCCGGGACATTGCAGTACACATCTGCCCCTGATTTAGGAAAATAGAGGCCAGGGAACTGTTCACCGCGACCCCTAAATCAACATCCTCAAATACAAGGCTGGCAGACTTACCACCCAGCTCCATAGTTAATTTCTTTACATTCCGGGAGGAATACTGCAGAATCTGCTTTCCTATCTCATTGCTGCCGGTAAAAGAAATCATATCCACGCGCTTATCCGCGCAAAGCTCCTCCCCTATCGCCGAACCGCTGCCATTAATTATGTTCACTACTCCGGCAGGCAGGCCAACCGTATGAATAATTTTCGCCAGCTCTAAAGCAGTAATCGGGGTAAGGCTGGAAGGTTTTAAAATAACTGTATTGCCGGCAGCCAGGGCCGAAGCCAGTTTCCAGCAGGTAATTAAAAGCGGGTAGTTCCAGGGTACGATTAATACCACCACACCCATAGGCTCACGGATTAAACGCGACTTCGCGTCATCAGAAACATTTAGCTCTTCATCCGTTAAATAACTCATAAAATTATCAGCCGCAAATTCAAAAGTCTTGGCGCTGGAAGGAATATCCATAAAGGTAGTTTCCTTAATCGGCTTACCGGTATTTTGTGTTTCCAGTTGCGCTAAAGCGGCAGCATTGTCTAAAATACCCTGGGCAATCTTAAAAATAAAATCCTTGCGTTGAAGCAGGGAAAACTGCGGCCAGGGCCCGGAATCAAAAGCCTCCCTGGCGCTTGCTAAAGCCAATCCTACCTCTTTTAGCGAGGCCAGTGAGGCCTCAGCAATTACTTTCCCCGTTGAAGGATTAATAATATTCTGCTTTTCCGAAGTTTCAATAAATTGTCCGTTTATGAAAAGCGGGCACTTTAAATTCATTTAACCTTCACCTCTCTAAATAAGGCAAACAGGCGCGTAAATGGAACATACCATTTGGAAAGCTGGCCTAATTGGCCGCTTAATTTCATTTTGCCTTGTGTAACTGCCACAAAACAATCCAGTTTTCCTAAAAACACCTGCTCCCAAACAGAAGCCGGAGCGGATATTACAAATGGCGCATCAATATCAAAATCCAACCTTATAATCTTTCCTTTTTCAAAATTAAATTTAAAAACCTCGCTGCAGCCATCCATCTGGATAGCCAATTTTAGGGTTAAATCCAGCTCCTTGCCTTTTTGTGCGATAAGCTCATCCCGGTTAACTAAATCCACAATGGCCTGAATGTGCTCCCGGCTGAACATGGGATAAGCCGGTTCATTTCGTTTGAGATCATCTTTTAAAGAAATATCTAAATTATCCAGGATATCTTTGTCAAATAAACGGGCGATTGCGGCGCTCTTAACCGCCTCTTCCAATGCCTCAGTAATACTTAAGGCATCCTCAAATTTATCCGCGATCGCGACAGTCCCGTGATTTTTTAAAACCACCAGGTTATTTGTCCTGAGGGCTGCGATAACCGGCTCAGGCGCAGTTACCGTCGGAGTATCTTGAGGTATTACAGGAATATTCCCAAGATAGAATTTAGTTTCAAAACTCATGGCTTTAAGAGTTTTGGCAACCGCGAAATAACCGTTAATCAGCGGAGGATGACAATGAACAACTGCCTGGGCAGGAAAATTTTTATAGACTAAGCTATGTAAAGGCAACTCTGAGCTTGGTTTAATATCTCCTGTGAATTTAGCATTGGTTAAATTCACTTTAACGATATCTTCTTCTTTAAGCTGGCCCAGAAATGTGCCGGTAGCAGTAATCAGGATATTCTCTTCATCAAGCCTGGCACTCAAATTACCGGATTTAGCTACCGCCAGGCCCGCCTCATAAAGCCGCCTACCCACTTTAATAATCTCAAGCTTCAAATCTTTCTCGGACATATTTACACCCCTAAATAAATATGCTTGGTGATTAACCTTGCCGGCGTCACATCAAAAGCCGGATAATACGCCTTGACCTCTTTCGGAGCAAGTAACAACCCCTGATAAACCTTAAGCTCGCTATCCGGGCGGATCTCAATCTTAATTTCTTTGCCGCTTTTTAATTTTGAGGCCGGAGGGCACAAAACATAAAAAGGAACCTTAAAATATTTTGCCACCACCGCGATCTGATAGGTCCCGATTTTATTAGCAATATCCCCGTTTTGAGTTAAATGATCCGCGCCGACAATTACCTTGGTCACCTTGCCTAAAGACAACAAATAGGCCACCATATTATCGGTAATAATCGTTACGGGAATCTTTGCCCGCATCAGCTCCCAGGCCGACAAACGCGAACCCTGCAGGTATGGCCGGGTCTCGGTAACGTAAAAACTTACCTTCTTTCCCTGCTGTTTAGCGAACTCAGCGATTAATGGCATTGACCCGCTGACATTACAATGCGTAAGAATCACATCCCCGTCTTTTAACAACTTGGCCATATCCTTGGCCTGTTTTATGCGGGCATTCTTGAGCATCTCCAGAAAACCCAAAATACTTTTTTCTAATGGCAGCTTATTTTTATCCCAGCCTAATACCATATCCGTTAAGACTTTAAACGCCAGTGTCGGACGCGTGGCATTAATCGCTTTGGCCACCTTAATTAAATTAACATTCTGCCGCTTACTTAAAATAAAGGTATACATTACCAAAAGCACCTGGCCCACAGCCCGGGTCTTCATATCCTTAATTGCCTTAGCTGCCTCCTGGTAATTTCTCGCCTTTATATAAACTTCCTTTTGCGGCAGCTTAGTTTCATCAAGGATGTAAATGACATTGCCTTTTAACTGAATCGGCCAGAAAAGCGGTGAAAGTCTCATTATTTACCTTCCATTTTCTTTACTGCCTCCAGGGCAATCTTAATCAGATTACTCTCCGCCATATAATAGAGTGGGTTCATAAAACCCATTTCTCCGGTAATCACATTATCGCTGACTGCCAGGATTGATCCAGCCTTAATCTTATATGTTTGACAAATAGTTAATAGGGTTGAGGAAACCATATCTACCACCCGAGCTCCCTCTTTACGTTTAGCTTCTACAATCTCGCGGGTTTCGCGCAATAGCGCGTCAGTAGTCCAGGCCTTTCCGCGATGCACATTTAAACCCATGCCTTTGGCAATCTCAAATAACAGATCAGATATACCCTTATCGCTGACCGTCTTAAAATCCTTATCCACATAATAAGGAGTAACCCCATCCCCGCGGATAACTTCGTCCACTATGAATAAATCCCCGACCTTAATACTCTCATCAAGCGAACCGCAAGTGCCGACCCGAATGATATTCGGGATGCCGGCATTGCACATTACCTCAGTAGTAATTGAGGTATCGGTTGAAAACCTGCCGCCATTAATCCCGGTTATCTTAATTCCTTCATAATTACCGGTGTACATAGTATATTCCATAAAGGAAAAATTCTTCACCGGATTCTCAAGCTTCTTCATTAAAACATCCAGCCGGTCCCTTGGGCCCGGCACAATCGCGTATTTGCCCACATCCTGCGGCCTAAGCTGCACCATAGCCGTTAAATCCTTGCCTGTTAAATGTACATCCTTCTGCATCTGCATGTTAATTTTCTCCTGTTTTTTAAGCGCGGTACATAATCACGTTCGCTTTTTCAAGTGTAATCAAACCTTCCTTAACCATTGTATCAAGCTGCGGAATAAACTGATTAATCTTTTCTTCGCTATCCACAATTTCAATCACAATCGGTAAATCCTCTGATAACCTCAGCAGTTTCGTAGTATGCATATGGCTTTTGCAGCCAAACCCCATGAAGCCTTTAATCGCAGTAGCTCCGGCCATTCCGCTTTTCTTGGCCAAAAGCACAATCTCTTCATAAAGCGGCTTACCTTCCCATTTATCCGCCTCACCGATAAAAATTCTTAATAATTTACCATCTGCGGGAATTTTCATATTGTCTCTCCTATAAAAGTTCCTGCTCTAAATAGTATAAAACCTAATATTACACTAGCAAAGATATTCCCAAACGCCCTAATCATCTGGCCATTCCTGACCAAGCTATCTGTCTCAAATATCAAAGTTGAAAATGTGGTAAATGCCCCGCAAAAACCGATCATCAACAACAGGCGCGCATCCGGCCCAAGCATGAATTTCTTATCCGATAAAGAAGCTAAAATTCCCAGGATAAAACAACCGCTGATATTTACAACCAGCGTTCCATAGGGAAAAGCTGTGCCCATCAACCTATAAACAGCACCGCCTAATAAATACCTGGCAACTGTCCCCGCCGCACCCCCAATAACCAAATTTACGAATTTTATCATAATCTTATTTAGTGGGTCCTGTCGAGGATTGTCTCTCGCTGCACCGCTTGCTCGCCCCAGCGTGGCTCGCTACGCTTCGGCAAAATTCTCGCTCTGCCTATATTTTATTAGCGGGGCAACCATGCCCGCTCAAATTTTGAGATGCAGCTCGAGTCCAATCCTCGCCACCCGCTAAATAGAACCATCATTTTTATATGTTGAAAACAATTCTCCCTCAGGACAAAGAAAGTTAAAAATATTTTTCATCAACGTTTCATTACTTGCCAAGCCTCTTGTTAATAAAGCAACTTCCGCTATGCGGGAATCTATTCGGTCATGCAGCATATTTTTAGCACTAACACATTCTCTATCTAAAACCATCCAACGTTCAACTTGTAGCCTTCGAAATATAATCCAGTTTTCATCTATATTTTCGGCGGCCGGTAAATCTAGGCATTTCTTTGTCAGCGCGGAATAAGCCTTCTTAATTTTTTCGGTGACTTTTAAATCATCTTTAACCAGCCATGATATTTTATTTCTCATCTCAAACGCAATATCTGAGAAATCCTTAGCAGGTCCTTTTTCAAAATCTTCATTCCACCGCAATACATCAATATTCTTTAAAAACTGGTCGACGTCATACGGGAGAGGTTTGACATATTCTTGTAAAACAGCACTGCTGGGCTTTTTTTCTTTTATTTCATAATTAAGCAGCCCACTACTCCCATCTTCATCAATAACATCAACATTATCTCTAGCATTCAACAAAGTTTGTAAACACTTTTGTCTTACGCCTTGCTTATTTGTTGTATGAATTTCATAGCCTGTACGGGCTGTCAATAATAAACGGTGACCATGGCAGATTACTTTGTTTAATCCATCTTGATCAGCTTGTAGAAAATCTTTATCTACCACTACCCACTTCGGTTTAAACATAACGAACTAGATTCTGGTCTCTCAACCAAAGAATAACTATATAATTTTGCTCGAAGGATATTGTGGAGCGGGCATTAGAAAATTTTCGGCAGATGTGCGCAAGGATTTACGACGAACGAAGGACCTCTCGAAAGCATACGTAATCCGGGAGTGAGTCGTAAACCGTAGCGCACGGCGAAAATTTTCGCCCGCGAACAATATCCTGAAAAGCAAAATTTAAAGAGCAAACATTCTTGTTAAGTTACCTCCCAGAATATCCTGTGTATCATTCTGAGATATATCTAAATCACGCACAGCTTTAATACTACTGGCAACATCCTTTTTCGCTGGCCAGTCGCTGCCCCACAAGATATGCCTGGGCCCCATAAGCTCTAAGGCAAGCAGGAAGTTTGCCTTGGTAGTATCCCCGCTGGTATCCACATAAATATTCTTAAGATAATCCGATGGATTCGCCTGCAGGTCCTTTACAAAGTTGATTGAGCGCAGCATGGCGTAAGTGGCGTCAAAGCGCTGCTTAAGGTAACAGACTGCTCCGCCAAAATAGGCAAAGATAAATTTTACCTTAGGATACTGCCTTAAGATATCCGACATCAAAAGCTTGCCTACCGAAATTGTGGTATCAAAGACATATTCCACAACCGGGGTAAGCAAGGGGTCTTTTACCCGCTCAAAGCCGATAGGATTAACAATCTGCGAATGCACAAACACCGGGATATTCTTATCCTCTGCCTCCCTATATATAGGTAAGAACATCTTGTCATCCAGGTAAATCCCGTTATAGCTTGAGGCTAGAGATATTGCCTTAAACCCCAGCTCATTGGTCGCGCGTCTTAACTCCTCAAGCATATCAGTAGCATTGTCCACCGGCAAGACCGCAGCACCGATGAATCTTTTAGGATAACGCTTTAGTATCTCTGCTACATTATCGTTATAAATATGGGCAACTTCACTAATACTGCCTAATTTCAGATGCGCGTCTGATGTTGGATAGCTTAAAACAGCCGCATCAATGCCAGCCTCATCCATCATCTTGAGCTGGGCCTCAATATCACCCCAACCCTTATGGAAAAAATGGGCATTGCTAATAATCTCATCCGGCAGCCAGTGGCTGTGGGCGTCAATTAACATTAATGCTCTATACTCCTTAATATGCGCTCGGTCATTTCAATTTCATAAAGCGACTTGATTCTCTCTAAACCCCGCCTGCCTAACTCTTTCGTAATCACCTTCTCCACGGCATTCAGTTTTATTTCTAGGAAAATAAACTCCGGATTCTTCTTTTTTCCCTGGTCCCTTAAATCCGAGCAGGCCCTTTCCTTGTCCTCGATATATCTTTGAAAATCGTTAATATGTTTCTGCAGGGCGTCTTTTTCATGAGGGAGATACGAGCCCAAAAGCTCTTTTTCCATTTCCACCAGAATATCCGTGTCGATATCCACCTGGGTAAACTTACGCTCATATTTATCAAACGCCTCTTTGGTAGTTTTATACAACCAGACAAGATACCGTTTTTTTAAGTTCTTTACATCTTGATTATTCATATCGCACCGCCTTTATTGTTTTACCAGCTCTACTGTATCAAAATATAAAGTACCCTTGGAATCCGCCAGCGGCTCAAATTGAAAGATCTTGATCGGAAAGTCAAGCTGGCTGTTTTTATCGGCGCTTTCCGGCTGCCAGTCATCACGCACCACAAATTTATCAAAATTACAGACTACCCTTTTCCACCCCTTAAAATCATCCACGGTTATGAAACGCCAAATCTCGCCGCCATTATCTTTAATGTCAAAGGCAATCTTTGCTTTAGAATCTGTCCCATAAACATAAAACGATATGGCATTATACTCTTCCCATTTTATATCGGATGGGTTAATTGCCCAGTTGGCATTCTTGGCATCAAGTCCAGTGCCGCGGGACACATAAATATATCCGCCCCCCACAGCATCATAAACTACCTTGAGCGCCTTATCACCGCTATTCTTAATATCAACAGCCTCGGTTACCTCAACGTTTGAGCCATTACCTGCGCCAAAATCAACCGTACCATCAGGCCCGCCGGTAATTGAAATTTCAAAATCATCAATCAATAAATTCTTGCCCTCTGCCAACGAAATTCCCACAACGCATAAAACTGTCAACACCACTAGAAAAAACGTTTTTTTCATTTTTCCTCCATTACTTTCCCGGATGCTGCGCACAAGCGCAGTACCGTCCTTTCCTATGAGGACGGGTGCTGCTGTTTAAACGGTATTACCGGAGCAGTCCAGGGGGTTTGTTGGTTAATTACCGCGATCTCTAAAGGACAAACATTAGCCGGAACAGTCAGGGCGAAACGCACGGCATCCTCAATTGCTTCTGTAGTCATCAGCCGCGATGCATCACTGGTAATCTCCTGTAATTTTCCGGTTAAATCCGTATCGGTTACTCCGGGCAATATAGAGGTTACCTTGATCCCTTTATCGCGCAGCTCCCAAAATAATCCTTTGGAAAATGCCTTCAGGCCGACCTTAAGCGAACTGTAAACAATAAAATTCCTGGGCAGCGGATCGCATAAGGTTGAGCCGGAAACCATATTAATAATCGCCCCACTCTTATTCTCAATCATATCGTTAATTACGAGGCGAATCAGCCGGACATACCCCAGGTAATTAGTATGCGCTAATCTTTCAAAATCTTCAATTGGCTGCTCCTGAAAAGGATACTGGCTGGAAACCCCGGCGTTATTAATCAGGATATCTATCTTGCCAAACTTTTCCTTGGCGCTTTTAACTAAGTTCTCCAGGTCTTCTAACTTTGTCACATCGCAAGCTACGGGTAAAACCTGAACCTTGAATTTCTTCGCTATTTCTTCGGCGGTTTCCTTTAAAGGCCCGAGGTTGCGCGCCCCGATAACTAAATTTATCCCTAAACCTGCAGCGGTAGAGGCCAGGGCCTTACCAATGCCGCGGCTTGCTCCGGTGACAATCGCTGTTTTTCCTTTCAGTTCCAAACTCATAGCACCCCTCCTATATTCTTATTGCTTACCAGACGGCTCAGATATAATAAAATTAACAGCCCCAAACCAAAAACCAAAAAACCTAAAATAAAACTCTTTTGCATAATTAAACCACCGAGGCTTACGCCAATGCCTCCGGAGATAAAACGCACTCCGCTATTTAAACTCGCTGCCTCATTTAAAAGCTCCGCCGGTAAATCCGTAAGCATTGTGGCCAGGCCCACATGATTGAATGTCCACCCCATGCCCCAAATGACCATAACCAGAGCAAGCAGGCCCAAAGGCAGCTTTATTAAGAATAAAAAAACACACAGCACCATAAAGGCAATACCTAAATTTATCACCTTTAACCTGCCCATTGAATCTGCCAGACGGCCTCCCCAGACCTCGCCGAATATGCCGCTTAAACTAGTCAGGGTAATCAACATGCTGATGGTGAACTGGCTTAGGTTCAACTGGGTTGAGAAATAAACCCCCAGCCACTGCTGCACAGCATGATAAATCAAGCTTATGAGAAAGATATAACTGAATATCTTAATAACCTTCTTGTTTCTAAAGGCCTCTAAATAACCCAGGCGGAAATTCCCTAGATCTTCTTTAAAACTGGGCAGGCAAATGTACATAAATATCCAGAGCATGAATCCGCTTGCCGCCGGGATAATAAATATCAGCCTCCAGTTAATTACCCCGCTAAGAAATAACCCTAATAAAGATGCCACAAATGTAGAGCCAAAAAATAATCCTATATAACGGCCGCGTTTTGCTTCATTCAGGCGCCTGGCGATTAAAATAAGCCCGAGCGGGATAACCGAAGCGCCAAAAAGCCCCATCATAAACCTGGCGACAAAGAGGGTGGCGATATTCTGGGATATCCCCGCTAAAAGATTGGCCAGGGAAAAAAGGAACATACAAAACAACTCGACTTTGCGGGCATCAAAAGCGCGCACCAATGGGCCATAGAAAAATGCCGCCAGCCCATACGGGATCATATACAACCAGATAATCTTGCCTACCACAAATTGAGAAAGAGCAAAGTCAGCTGCAATCGACGGAATTAACGCGGCTGAGGCGGCAACATTAAAAGATAAAACCGCCCCTTCTAAACAAAGAATAATAAATGTAACCTTCTTCACTTAAGCGCTTCTTTTTCAATGATCTCTTTAAAGATCTTTAAGTTATGCTGCGAGCCTTCGTTTATAAAACCTTCAACCTGCTGGTCATTAAACTTGGCCTTATTGTCCATATGAAAATGCTGGATCCAGGTCAACTCAATGCCTTCAGGTTTAGGCGTATAAAGCCAGATAATCTTCATATACTCAAAAGGGAACTTCGGCTCCTGGCGCTCAGCGTAAGTAAAATAATTATCTTTAAAAAGCAGCCTCCAGGACTGCCATGACTTATCATCTTCATCAGTCAGGCGAAAGATAATCTTATTTGCCTCTTTTTTGACGACTTCAGCTTTTTTATATTCACTACCGAATAATTCTGTCCAGCGCGGGATATCGTTGGATATATCAAATACCAAATCATAAGGCGCGTTAATAATTATTGAATTACATGTATGCCCCATTTTCTCCTCCTTAAATTATCATACTCTTAGATTTACTGTTTAACGTTGACTTGGCTTGTTTCTAAGCAGGGCGTTTGCAGGCCGAGCGGGCAAGGTTGCCCGGCTAAATACGTAGCCTGGCAGAGCGAGGCCGAAACCCGAGCGCAGCCTGCCACGCTGGGGCAGGCAAGCGTCCCTGCGTGAAACAAGGCAAGGCGAAACGTTAAATTTTTAATCTAAAAGAGCAACTACCCGGGCCCAGGCAGCCCCGGTATTTTTTATGCGCACAGGAAAACAAATAATCTTAAAACCAAAATCAGGAAGCTTCTCCAGGTTAGTTAATCTCTCTATATGAATGAATTCTTTCTTGCGGCCGTAAAAATGCGCCGGGTAAAATTTCCCGGGATCTTTTGTTTTTAAGAACTCGGTTAACATAAATCTATAAGGCCGGTCAATCCCCATGGTATCCACGCCAAAGATTTTTACGCCGCAGGCTAACAGAAAATCTATTGCCGAAGGGTCAACGCCCGGATAATCTGAGAAATATTTTGCGCCGCCATAAAGCTTATCCGCTCCCGTATGCAATAATACAATATCCAGAGGCTTGAGCTGATAATTTATTTTATCAAGCGCTGATTTTATATCCTGCTCATTAATCGCCTCATCAGGCCGTTTATGCCTCATATCTAGCTTTACGCCGTTTTGATAACAATACTCCAGAGGTATCTCATCTGCTGTCTTTGATGGCCGGTTCTCTGATTTTGAGCCGTAATGAAAAGAATAGTCCAGGTGGGCTCCGATATGCACCGGGGCATGCACAATCTCTAAAGATAAAAATTCTTCATCCGGCAGCTGCTCTTTCTTAATGATACGCATGCCCAAAGCGTATTTTATCCTGCCAAGAAAAGTCTTACCCATAATTACGCGGTTAAACTTAGCCACTCCGGCCTTATGGGATACGCGCTCAATATCCACCTTGTGCACTTCAAATGCCTTCTCATCAATAGGCAGGCTTAAGTCGATAATTTTCATTTCGCTAATTTTGACTGTATATTATTGGCGATATCGTTAATTGTCGAACTCTTGGTTATCTCTTTAATGTTAAGCTTTACCCCGAACGATTTCTCCAGGGCAATTACTGACTCAACCATCTCCGTGGAATCAACGCCGATGCTGTTCTGCAAAGAAACATCATCTTTAAGCTCTTCAATCTTTACTTTCAATAAATTCGCCAACACTTCCTTAACTTTAGTCTTCATATCCATATGCCCCCCTACCCCATAACATTATCAATATTTGCGGGTGGCGCCTGAGATGCTTCGAGCCAAATTTGGCGAGAAGCGCTCAGGCGACAGGACCCGTAAAATTATATCTGCACTTCTCCCTTGGTCGCGGCTGCTTCCCATTTGTTGATACCATTCATAACATCCTGGAAACAAAGTTTGGCCAACGGGTCAAAATTACTTTCCATAATGCGGTTTATCCTGCCGGGCTTTGAGAAAAACTCACGCATGCACCAGGAACCCAAGCGGCCCAGGTCTTCTGTAGTCAGATGATCCGTAGGGATTACCGGATGCAAGAAATCCCATTGGCTAAAATCAACTTTTCTAGGATCTATCCAGTTTTTCTTCAAGGCAATCCTCCACATCGGAGAGTTCGGCGCAGGAGTAACATAGCCTACCCAGAGCACATCCGGATCCACCTGATCGGTAAACTCAAAACGCTGCTTAACAATCTCTTCGGTATCATAATCAAAACCCATCATGATATCAGCGACAATAGCGATGTCATTTTTACGGAACATCTCTATGGTTTTCTTGATCTGGTCGATTGTGATACCCTTGGCGATTTTCTTAAGCTCTGACTGGGTGGTAACCTCAATGCCAAAAACACCCATAAACAAACCATTTTCTTTCATCATGGGAAGGATTGATTCGCAGTTAACCCAGTCAATCGCCCGGCCTAAAGATACCCACTTAATCGGATTATTAGACGCCTTTTTAAGTTCACAGAATTTCTGCACTCTTTTAGGGTCAACATTGAAATTGTCATCCTGAATAACTACAACTTTTACTCCGTATTTTCTGTGCAAAAGATTCAACTCTTCCATGACCCTTTCCGGAGATTTGGCGCGCCATTTCAAGAAATCTGACGGGGAGCGCGGGTCAAACTGATCCCATTCATAACAAAATGTGCACGCTGAAGGACAACCTCGGGATGTAACCATATCTACGAATGGTTTCCAATAAGTATGGCCTACATATTTATCCATCGGAAATAAGTCATACGCCGGCAAAGGCAACTTATCCAGATCTTGCATAAGCGGTTTATGCGGCCCCATAACAATCTGGCCGTCAATACGAGAGGTAACCCCACCCACATCTTTAAGTGGCTTATTTTTATCTATTGCCTCAATCAAATCTCCAAAAGATTCTTCTTCGCCCATAACCACAAAATCAACCGCGGGGTTCTCTTCTAACGTAGGCACAGGCATTGCCGAATACCATAATCCGCCAAGAATTATTTTTGTTTTAGGCAAAGCCTTTTTAATCCCGATGGCCGCATCTTTAAAATGACGCAGCACTCCGTATCCGCCATAACCATGCAGCTGCTCGCCCATAACCACAATATCGGGATTTTTGAGTTTCACCTGCTCAATTAACTGCTCCATGGGTATTTGATCGGCCTTACCGTCAATAACCGCCACATCCTCGTAACCTCTTTCGCGCGCATACGCTGCCCAATGCGCATACAGCTGGTTTGGAGATCTGTGTATTCCGTGAGTTGCCCAAGCGCCAACCTTTGGCATAACAAATAATATCTTCATTACTTCTCCCCTTTCTCAACCACCAAAGCTGAATTAATCCCGCCGCGTCCGCGCGAGATAACTAAAGCCTTATTTACCTTATATTCCCTGGCTTGTTTAGCCACATAATTTATGCCGTTTAAAACCGGAGTATCCAGATTCAATGTCGGCGGAACCAAATCATGCTCCATAGATAAAAGCGCAATAATCATATCCAGCGCTCCAGATGCTCCCAGTAGATTTCCAAACATGGATTTTGGACAGCTCATCGGGATATCCTTCAAGGCCTCTCCGAAAACTAACTTCAACGCCTTGATTTCAGAGTCATCCCAAAGATCAACCGCCAGGCCGTCTAAGCTGATATAGCCAATATCCTGCGGATTAATTCCCGCCTCACTTAACGCCATGTTTATAGCACGCGCCAATTCTTTGCCATCGGAAGCGGGATTGATCCTGTCCACTCCGTCGCAGGAGGTGCCGTAACCACTGATGTAACCTAAAATATTCGCCCCTCTTTTTTTAGCCCTCTGGATATTCTCCATCACCACAATACCCGCACCCTCACCGATGACAAAACCACTGCGGCCTTTATCAAACGGCCGGTATGCAGCTTGAGGTTCATCGTTACGGGTAGAGAGCGCGCCATATGTATTACAGCATAATAAAGCGTAAGGAGTAACCGGGGCTTCCATCCCGCCGCCTAAAATCATATTCAGCTTGTTTTTATACAAAACCTTCCTGGCATAGCCTAATGCCATAAGCGAACTTGCCCGGTCGCTGACCACGGTCTTGCTGAATCCTTTTATGCCGTAATAGATAGAGACTTGGCCCTGGGGAGCCGCGGGAAACCAGGCGCTGGCCATGTAAGGAGAAACCCCCTCCCTGCCCTCTAAATACAAATCCCTCAATTCTGTCTCGGCATAAAGCCAGCCGCCGATAGCATTGCCTAAAAAGATCCCCACCAGGTTCGGGTCCTCGTTTTTAATATCTATGCCCGCATCCTGCAAGGCTAACTCTGAAGCAACCAGGGCCATATGCGAAAAAGCGTCGATCTTTTTTAACAACCTTTCGGATATATGGCTGTATTTTTCCAGGTCATCTATCTGGCCTGCTATATGCGCCGGGTATTTTGAGGCGTCAAAACGGGTAATTTCTTTAATGAAAGAACGGCCGCTTTTGATGTTTGCCCAAAACTGCCGTTTGCCGATACCTGAGGGGCTGACCACCCCTATTCCTGTAATTGCTATTTTCTCCATTATCCACCGAACCTTTTTAATATAAGCGAAGAGTGTATCCCGGAAAAGCCGCTGCTGGTTTTAAGAATCATATTTACTTTCTTGGTAATTGCCTGGTTAGGTATGTAATACAAATCGCACTGTGGGTCCTTTTCCTCCTGGTTTATTGTGGGAGGCAGGATATTTTTCTCAAAAATCAAGCTCGCCATGGTCATCTCAATGGCGTTTGCCGCAGCCAATGGATGTCCGATCATAGACTTGAATGAACTAATCGGCAGTTTATAGGCATAATCCCCGAAGATCGCCTTATAAGCATTGCTCTCAAAGATATCATTCATGCGCGTGCTTGAACCATGGGCGTTAATATAATCAATTTCTTCGGGTTTAACATCGGCGTCTTTTAATGCCAGGGCGATACAGGTTTCCATGGCCGCCCCGTCAGAAGGAAGATCGGTCATATGAAAAGCATTACAACTAGTGCCGAACCCTAATACCTCGCAATAAATCAGGGCATTACGTTTTAAGGCATGATTTAACTCTTCAAGCACCAAAATCCCTGCCCCTTCTCCCAGGACAAACCCGTCACGTTTATTGTCAAATGGCCGCGATGCTTTTTGCGGCTCGTCATTATGCACGGATAAAACATTTACCACATCAAAAGCCCCGAAGGTAATCGGGGTAAGCGGGGCTTCCGCCGCGCCGCAAATCATTACATCCTGCTCGCCATCCTGAATAGCCTCCAGGCCAAAACCCAAAGAATCCGTACCGGCAGTACATCCTGTGGAAATCGTATTACAATTTCCTTTTAATCCGAAACGCGCGCTGATTTCTATTGAGGGAGTATTAAACATCGCCGCGTCATACAGGTCAGGCCGCACAAGGGCCGGGTCAATCGGCTTTTTACCATCTTCCGTTACTAAAGCAAACTCCTCTTCCATATACTTGGTTCCACAGATAGCATTGGCCAGGCAAACTCCCAGGCGCCGGGGGTCTTCTTTGGAAAAATTTAGTTTGCTGTCTTCGATTGCCATTTTACCGGCGGCTACGCCGAACTGCACATAACGGTCCATACGCATAGCTTCTTTATGGCTCAGGCCTAATTTAAAAGGGTCAAAATCCCTGACCTGAGCGGCGATCTTGGTATTAAAAACCGAGACATCAAAACCCTCAACCAAACGTACCCCGGACTTTCCGCCTGAGAACCCCTCCCAGGCGTTCTTCTTGCCGATGCCGTTAGGAGAGATTACTCCTACTCCAGTAATAACAACTCTGCGTTTTGACATAAATTATTTACTCTCCTATACTCTTGTAACCTTAAAAATAATATTGCCGCCGTCAGGACAGGTAACCGTATCAATTGAATCCGGGTTATGCATAAAGAAAAATTTTGCCCCAAAGTTTAAAGCGAATAGTGCCGGGAACGCCGTGTGAAATGCCGCCCCGCAAAACCCGGGTATGCATTTTAACCCTTGAGTCTCCCATTTATCGCCAACTTTATACCCAAAGCTGCATTTTCCTTTTACCTTAACCACTTCAATAATCATCTTCTTGGGATTAGGGCCCTTGTGATCCACATCGCGCGGGATAACCTCAAGATTGCCTTGTTTATCCAAAACCTCAGCCTTAAACTCCAGCTTACCCCCGTCGGGACAGGTAACTAAAAGCGAACGCTGGTTATCGCGGAACCCGAATTTCGCCCCGAAACTTAAGGCATAGATAACCGGAAAAAGCGCATGCGCCAGGCCTAAACAAAAATGCTTCGGCGCATGGGTAAAATCTTCCAGGTAAATTTCATCGCCAACTTTATATCCATGATAACATTCTCCAAAAACCTGGCTGACCGTAAGTTTGAGCCTTGGGAATGGGGTATTTACAGGTTTGTTTTCGCTCATTTTAATTTAACCACCTTTTGAATTCTTGCAAATAGTTCGGCTTTATTAAAAAATCTTTTATTTTCCTCAACCTCATGCACCATTTCAACCAAGGCGCTATTTAAAGGCGCGCAAATTTTGTTTTTCTTAGCAAGCCGTACAAATTCCCCGTTGATATAATCGATTTCGGAACTGCGGCCACGCATAATACTTTGCAGTATAGAACCATAAAGCGGCTCCTTGCTCAAATTGCTCATGGTTTGTGAAAAAATTTCTGCTGCTTGAGCAATCGGCAAAGAGGTTAATTTAGTGACATTCTCCGTAGGAAAACCCGGCAGGGAAACTAATTTTATACCGGCCTGGTTAACAACCTCGAGTGCCTCTTTCCAGATAGCAATACTTATATGGCTTATATCATGGTCGCTAAAAACCTCCTGCATGCTCTTGCCTAGCACCCCCGGTAGGCAGTTGTTGGCGTTAGCGAAAATCTTCAAAAATTTCATCCCGGTAATATCATCGGCTATTACAACGGGAAATGCCTTATTTAAAACACGGCTTAAATCCGATAATACCTCTGGGTGCCTTTCGTCAAAAGGCCAACCGATTATCCAGGGGCCTTCAAAATTATGCACTAGTTTAGCCGACTCCAAATAAGTAGAGCCGAACATAACAATACTGGAAATTATATTTTTTTTAGGCAGTAACTTAGCAACGATACTATCCGCCTGCACGCCGTTCTGGATGGTCAGAATTAACGCATTGCGGATAAGGCTTAAGTTATTCTTTATGGCGGATTCAATATCCTGAGTTTTGGTAGCTAGAATGACTAACTCGGGAGAATAATTAAGCTGTTCGGAGATTCTAATTTCTACCCTGAAAGAACCCCGCACCCCGGATATTTGCAGCCCGCTTTTTTTAATCGCTTCTACTGAATTCGTCCGGCCAGCCAAAGATACATCCTGGCCTTCTAGTTTAAGGTAAGCTGCCACAAGGCAGCCAATCGCGCCTGAGCCAATAACCCCTATACGCATAGTTAACTCTGATCTTTCGGAAAACCGTATTTCTTATAATCAAACCCGTTTTGTTCTAAAAGGCGGACCATCATACTGTAAAAAGGCGAAGGCACATCAGAAAAAAAAGCGCTCACCACATCCTGCTCTTCTACCTGAGGGGATTTACGCGAGAGGGCGTTCTTTTGCGCCTGCTGAACAACCACTGATTCAGTAATCCGGCGGTGAAATACAGGAATCTTAGATATCAACCGTTTAAACTTTTCCTCAGTTTTAGCTTCCCAAACCATTAGTTAACCTCAATATTAATAAAAATTTACATCTGTGAGAAAAAACCCAATATAGTAAAATTTTACTATATTTTATCGTACTATTTTATTATCTAACAATATTCTTGTCAAGTAAGAAATTGAGCACCTTATAGCTTTTATCCAGCGAAATCCTGCCGAGTTTACGAGGCAGGGTGGGCACCTTATAGCTTTTATCCAGCGAAATCCTGCCGAGTTTACGAGGCAGGGTGGGCACCTTATAGTTTTTATTTAGCGCAGTCCTGCCGAGTTTACGAGGCAGGGCAGGCACCTTATAGATTTTATCCAACGCAGTCTTTGATCGAACGATAGCGAGATCGAGGAAGAGCTTAAATTTCTTTGAGCAAGGTATTAAGGAATTCCGATTCTGCCTGAAGCAGGCAAAGATTATGCTTGAGTATACGCAACAACGAAATTGAGTTCCTCAGTTTCCTGGTCTTAAGTGTCTCCTCTATACTGGAGGATATTTTCTTTAATATCATAAGCCTGGCAGCCAGGCGGCGGCGGCTTAAGGCGGGCTTTAAATAGTCTAGAAAATATAGGCTTAAATCTAAACTGAATTGCGGCCGTTTAAAATTAAGCAGGCTTTTATTCAACAGCTCATCAAAACGGGCCTTGCCTTTTTTAGTAAGGCAATAAACAAACCTCTCTGGCCGCTTGCCTTCCTTACCGCTATGCTTATCAAGTAAACCTTTTTTTTCTAAGATTTTTAACGGATAATATATCGATTTTAAATCAACCCCGGCAAAAAGAGAAAGGATCTGGCGTATCTTAACCTTGATTTCGTAGCCGTGTTTTGGGCTTTGGCGCAATAAACCTAATAATAAGAATTCCTGCTCAATCATCCGGTAACACCAATGCTTCTAAATTTCTTATACCTTAATTTAAGCAATGCGTCTTTATCAAGGCCTTCCAGTTCTTTAAAATTCCGGAGCAACGCTTCTTTTACATTCTGGGCCATTTTCGCCGGGTCCCGGTGCGCACCGCCCAGCGGCTCGGGGATTACTTCATCAATGATGCCCATCTTTAATAAATCCGGGCCGGTTAATTTAAGAACCTCAGCTGCCTGGGATGCCTTTGCGCCATCCTTCCAAAGGATTGCCGCACAGCCCTCCGGAGAGATAACGGAATAATATGAATTTTCCAAAACCGCCACGCGGTCTGCCACTCCCACGCCAAGGGCGCCTCCTGAACCTCCCTCGCCAATGACAATTACCATGATCGGAACCCCAAGGCTCATCATCTCCCGCAGATTAAGCGCGATTGCGTGGGATTGCCCGCGCTCCTCCGCTCCGATACCGGGATAAGCCCCCGGGGTATCAACAAAAACTATGACCGGCAATCCAAACTCCTCGGCCAATTGCATAACGCGTAAGGCCTTACGGTAGCCCTCAGGATGCGCGCAGCCAAAGTTACGTTTCAGGTTTTCTTTAGTATCACGGCCTTTTTGATGCCCAATAACCACAACCTTTTTCTTGTCAAGCTTGGCCACGCCGCAAACCATGGCCTTGTCATCACTAAAAAGCCGGTCGCCATGCAGCTCCACAAAATCCGACATAATCATGCTGATATAATCAAGGGTATAAGGACGCAGGGGGTGCCGGGCAAGCTGTACCTTCTGCCAGGCGGTAAGATTATGGTAGGTATCATTCCTTAAGTGTTCCAGCCTGTCTTCAAGCTTCTTGACTTCGGAAGAAAGGTCGATCTTTTTCTCGGAGATAAAGTTTTTGAGCTCCTGGATCTTCTTTTCTAATTCAACAATGGGTTTTTCGAAATCCAATCCGGCCATAAGGATTACTCGACTATAGTAACTTCTGTACCTGTGGGAATAATAGTATAAAGCTCCTCTACGTCAGAGTTGCTCAGGCGGATACATCCTTGGGTTACCTGTTTACCCAGCTCTTTCGGCTCTGTGGTCCCGTGGATGCCATATCCGGCTAAATCAAACCCCATCCAACGTGTGCCCAGGACATTCTCCGGGCTTCCCGCCGGCACCACTGCCCCGGCCTTAAACCAGGTAGGATTAGCAAGCTTATTAACGACCTTAAAAACGCCTACGGGAGTGCAATTATCTTTCCCCGTAGATACAATATAGGTCTTTACCGGCTCTTCCTCGCTTTTAAGCAGCATAATATTCTGGGATTTATCAACCAGGATACTAAAAGGCGCGTTCCATATCTTTATCTTACGCCCGGGAATAATAAGCGAATCACTGATATTGTTGCTTTTCATAATAAGCTCCGCCGTGGTCTTATGTTCGCGGGCTATCTTGTTCAGGGTATCCCCCGGTTTTATCTTATAGGCTATTGCTTTAGGGGTAATTGCCGGAGAGAATAACAATTTAATGTTTGCCTCCTCCGCCTTCTTTTGCCAGGCAGCTACATCCGAAGACTCTGTGAACTCATTCACTAATTTCTGATATACCAACTTGGCTTCAAATAATTCACCCTTGGCTTCAAACTGCCGCGCCTGGTTAAGCAGGCTATTCACAGAGGGGCGGTTATCGCCCAGCTTAATTAAGGTGAATGATTTCTTGATCCCCCAGGCAACTAAAATACCGGCTATTATGATTACCGAGAGAGTTATAATTAGGATTTTCTTATTCACTAAAAGCCTCCGTTTTATCTTTATCCTGCCCGGGATACCAAGGCAATAACAATACCCAGCAATAACCCCATAATAACCTCTACAGGGGTATGCCCAATGAGTTCGCGCAGGCGCATCTCTTGGATCTTCCCCTGCCAGTAAATATCATCCATGATCTTATTCAAAATACCCGCTTGTTTGCCTGTGGAACGGCGCACCCCCTGGGCATCAAACATAACCACAATGGCAAAAGCAAAAGCTAAAGCAAAATACACGCTGTCAAACCCGCAATCCATGCCTATGCTCATTGCCAGACAGGATGCACCTGCAGCATGCGCGGATGGCATTCCACCGCTGCCGATAAACAGGCGAAAATCAAACTTTTTTTTGCGCAACACCCCAATTCCCACTTTAATCGTCTGGGCAATAAGCCAGGCGGAAATTGTGGTCATTAGAATCTTATTCCTGTATATTTCTATAAAAAAATCCTTCATTTTCTGGCTTGAGCAGGGATTACTTTAATGTCTTGGCGTTTTTCAGGGTCTGGTTATACTTACCCAGGCGCCTGAACGAGCTAAAAAGCGATATTCCACGACAAAATGATCAATATGTTCTTAAGTGCCTCTTTATTCGTAAGGCTATATTATATAATCTGACGACTAAAAAGCAAGCACTTTATAGCCTTATATAGAGCAGTCCTTGTGAGTGTTAGCGAAAGGGACAGGCTATTCCTTCTGAAAACAGGTTAGATTAACCTATCTTAAACGTCTATTGCCTTAGGTTAGAGAAACATGCCTGCCAGCCGGCAAGGCAGGGTTCGGCTTCCGATAAGAGAAGCCACAGGCCAGAGGGCCGTGGTTCGGCTTCCGTTAGCCGAAGCCAAAAAAGGAGGAAAGATGATTTCAAAAACTAGCAGCTTTGGCCTTTTTGGATTAGAGGCCTACCCGGTTGAGATAGAAATTGATGTAGCCAAAGGCCTTCCAACGGTAACCCTGGTAGGCCTGACAGATACCGCCATCAAAGAAAGCAGGGAAAGGGTGCGTTCAGCAATCAAAAACTCCGGCTTCCAATGGCCTAGCCAAAGGATAACCGTAAACCTGGCTCCCTCTGATATCAAAAAGGAAGGATCCTGTTTTGACCTGGCCATTGCCTTAGGGATCCTGGCTTCCACCGGGCAGATTAACGCAGAGCTTCTGCGAAACTTTATTTTCTTAGGAGAATTATCCCTGGATGGACGGATCAGGCAGGTGCGCGGGATATTAGCTATTAGCTTGGCCATGGCCAACTCCGCAATGAAAAATCTTGTGCTTCCGGCAGAAAACGCTAAAGAAGCAGGAATAGTACCGAATTTATCCGCCTGGCCGCAAAATAACCTAAGGGAGACGGTGCAGTTTTTAAGCGATCCCCTGCTTAGGAGGCCCTTTAAACTAACTCCGGAGCAGGCGCTTGAATCCAATACGGATTACGAACTGGATTTCTCTGAAGTTAAAGGCCAATACTTCGCCAAAAGGGCACTTGAGGTGGCTGTTTCAGGCGGACACAATATTCTTTTAATCGGGCCTCCTGGCAGCGGCAAGACTATGCTCGCTAAAAGAATCCCTACGATCATGCCCGGATTAACTTTAGATGAGGCTCTGGAAATAACCCGAATTCACTCTGTAGCGGGAACTTTATTAAAAAAAGACGGTTTCATGGGAACCCGGCCATTTCGCTGTCCCCATCATAGTATTTCAGATATTGCCTTAATCGGCGGCGGAAGCATACCTAAACCCGGAGAAATAAGCTTAGCACATTATGGCGTCTTATTTCTGGATGAACTGCCTGAATTCAGCCGAAAGGCCCTTGAGGCATTAAGGCAGCCGTTGGAAGAGGACCGAATCTGTATCAGCCGTATAAAACGCACAATAATCTTTCCGGCTTGCTTTATTTTAGCCGCAGCGCTTAATCCCTGCCCCTGCGGGAATTATTTTGACCCTCAGAAAACCTGCCATTGCCATCCTGCAAAGGTAAAAAATTACCTCGGCAAGATTTCCGGCCCCCTGCTTGACAGAATTGATATACATATCGAGGTCCCGCAAGTAAGATACCGTGAACTGTCCGATGTAAGCGAGGCGGAATCCTCAAAGATAATCAGGCAGCGCGTAGAAAATGCCCGGGCGATACAGCAGGAAAGGTTTAAGTCCGCGGGGATATTCTGCAATAGTCAAATGCGCAACAAGCTAATCAAGAAATATTGTGTTTTGGACAAGCAGGCGCAAGAGTTACTGCGCATGGCCATATCGGAATTAGGGTTCTCTGCAAGGGCTTATGATAAAATCTTAAAGGTGAGCCGGACTGTCAGCGACCTGGATGGCAGCGAAAACATCCGGGCAAAGCATGTGGCCGAAGCCATCCAATACCGCTCTCTCGACCGCAGTTTTCGCTAAATCCTTAAGGAATACTTTAAAGCCAATATATCCACAGGAAGATTACGATTTGGCCTTTTGTTTTTACTTTTATAAATACTTGTTTATATTTTAAAAACTAATCTTAAATAATTTTTTATTAGCTTCGCCGAAAAACTAAAATTAAACATAATATTCGGTAGCAAATTACACCCATGCGTACAATAACATTTTGTCTTCTTAATTATTTTTCTAATTTCCCCGGAGCGTTTTGAAAACCAAATCTTCTTAAAATTATAGTCATTTTCTCTCAAATTGCCCATTTTTTCATTTAATAATTCACAGGGGAATACATCGCCGTTAGGATAAATTACGGCATTAATCTTACCCGCATAACATGGGAAACAATATTTATCTTCTTTAACGATCCTGACAAGCTGTGAAATGCTTTCAAATTTACACGCCTTAACTATTTTTCCTATTATTGGATAAAATACCCCTTTTGAATCATTATGTATTAAATCGCTTTTAATCATTTCTTGCAGTTTGATAAAATTATCTATATTGCGAGTTTTTAAAAGCTTATTCTTTATATCGCCTCTCACAAAAGCACAGTTAATTGTATCCGGATTAATATTGATTTTAATGTGCCTATAAATATCGGCTATCTTTTCTTGATTATAAGATGTATAAACTAAAGCAACACCGAGAGAAAGCCTGGGATAAACAGCTTGCGCTTCTTTTAAGCCCATGATGGTCTCTGATGCGTTTTTATATATGCCTTCAACCCCCCTTATCCTGTCATGCCTATCTTCAATTTCGTCAAGGGAAACAAATAAAGTTATATAAAGGTCTGTACATTCCTCCAGGATATCCTTGATTACCCTGAAAACCTTATCGGGCATGCTGCCGTTTGTCATAATACTCATCTTTCTCAAATTATTTTTCTTATAAAATATTTTTACTATTTCGGCCAAATCATCCCTTAAAAATGGCTCACCCCCGGTAAGAATCAAAAACGAGAAATTACCTATAGTGCGGGATATTTTTTCTATCTCATCGATGCTTAATTCTTTTATTGGAGCATTTAATTCTTTCCAATAAAAACAATGCTCACAGCTGGCATTACATTTATTTGTTACAAAAAAGGTGATATATTCAGGAAGTATGTTATGTTTATTAAACAATTTTAAGGATTTTTTAATGTACGGCGCGTATTTCATTATTGAATAGTTTATCCCTTTTAGAAAACCCAGGAAAATAGCTAAACAGGCCAGGTAATACATAATTATGCCTTTTAACATAAACGGAATTCCTTTAAGCTTGTATAAGAAAATGAAAAAACCCGCATTAATGAGTAAAAAAACCGATATAAACAACAGCGCGAACATTTTGCCTATTGCCAATACAGCTGTCATCAAAGCAACCAAAATCAGAGGAGATAATAATATCGCGACAATTTGATTAGCGCGATGATGTGTTTTTGATAATTCTATTCTTTTGTTTTTCCCCGTACGGGAATGTATAATAGCGTCTCTTCCCAATATAAACATCCTGCTAAGGAGCTTTCTTATATCAAAATAGGCCAAATGCTCTACCTGGATATCCCTGGCTAATAATATTCTATACCCCTGAGAATACAATGCCATGCCTAAGAGCCCGTCTTCTATGGAAGCGTTTTTCACAAATTCCGGAAAGCCGCCTACCTCAAAGAATACATCTTTTTTTACCGCCACTGCGTAACTTGATAATCTACAGAGATATTCCTGCCTAATGCCCTTGAAATTATAATGTTGATAAAGGTTTTGATATTGGCTTAAAAAATTTTTAACCGGCGTCAGTTTAGAATAGATGGTTTGTACAGCCACGATATCCGCATTATTGAATTTTTCGGCTATTTTATTAAAGGTACTATTTGCTATCTTAACATCCGAGTCAAGAAAGAATAAAATATTGCCTTTGGCTTGCTTGGCGCCGATATTCCTCGCACAGGCTGGTCCCATATTTTTTTGATTCTTGATGATTTTACAACAGGCCCTAATCTCTTCGGGATAATCTATCAAAGATCCATCATCTACAAGAATAACCTCAAGAGGTTTAAAATTTGAATCCTGGATGGCTTTAAGACATTCGGCTAAGGTCTTTAGATCGGGGTTATAGCTGGGGATCACAACAGATATTTTAAGTTCCATAATATTCATTCCAACTCATACTTAACTATTTTTAAATTTATTGTACCATACATAAAATAACCATGGCAAGTATCACTGCTTTTTAATAAGAAACGGGCATTTTGATACCGGAGATTAAAGCTTTTACAAATAGCTATGGCCGAAATCGGAAGTTTTGGCTGGAAGGTTATTCTGTTATAACTTCAATGCTCATGCTTGTACTGGCGGTTTGGCCTTTTTCATCTTTTACCGTAAGTGTGGCGGTAAAGGTACGCGAGCCGAAAGTAGTGCTCCAGTAAGTATTAAGTGGATTCTTTTTGACGGATGTATCCCCATCGCCAAAATCCCAGAGGTAAGAAACTATTTTTGCGGACTTGGAGTAGGATTTAGCGCCATTAAAGTTTACCTGAAGCGGTGAAGGGCCCTTTGCCGGTTTGGCTATAATTACGGCAACCGGCGGCTCAAGTCTTACCGGTTCAACAACAGGCAATACTTTTTTATCCTGCTTGGGCACAACCGGGCTTACTTCTGCGGATAGAATAGCGGCCGGGGCAACAACAGGAGCCTGCGCAACAGGCACTTGTTGCACAGGGACTGCCGCTTCTGGCGCGGGAAGCTGTTTACTTGCTGACTCTTTTGCCAAATCCTCATCTATATAAACCTTGAGCTTGGCTTTTAAATTATTTACCCTGGCCTTCTCTAACTCATCTGCCTGCTCATCAAGCCGGTCAGCCTTCTCCCTGTATTCAGGATCATGATTATACTTATAATCCGCAACGGCAATAAACGGCCAGCGGAAAACACCGCCTATGAAACCTGCGAGCATTGCCGGGGGATCCCAAAATAACTCTTTCAGGCGGGCCCGTATTTGGCCCATTTTTTTATAATAATATTCAACCGTAGCGCGCCTTCTCTTAAAACGTTCTTTTGCCAGGACTAATTCAGGCACGGAATTATTCTGTCCAAGCGTATACTCAGGGATGACCTTACCATCGTAAGAGGCAACATATCCTTTATCGTAAGGAGAATGGCCTTTCTGAAAACTATAAGTGGCACAACCGGATAATAGCAAAGATAAAACCAACAATAACCCTGTCTTTCTCACCCTGCTTACTCCTTTTATCTAATCCTGCTTCATTAAAGCTAGCGCCTCAGAACGGGTCTTCTGGTTCTCTTTAAAAATTCCCCGTACGGCGCTGGTCACTGTCATTACCCCGGGTTTTCTGACCCCGCGCATAGACATACAAAGATGCTCTGCCTCAATTACCACCATTACCCCCAGGGGATTTAACTTTCCCATAATGATTTCGGCGATCTGGGTAGTCAGGCGCTCTTGGACCTGTGGACGGCGGCTCAATACATCAACCACCCGGGCAAGCTTACTCAAACCCGTAACCCGGCCGTTTTTGGGGATATATGCGATATTTACCCTGCCGGTAAAAGGCAAAAGATGGTGTTCGCATACGGAATACAAGGGGATTCCCCGCAATAATATAATTTCATGATGCTTCTGTTCGAGAATAACCTCCAGTTCTTTTTCCGGATCCTGCTTTATGCCGGAGAAGATCTCCTCATACATATCAGCAACCCGGCGCGGAGTTTCCAGCAAATCTTTTCTTTTCGGATTCTCGCCAATAGCTTCTAATATCTGGCGAACCGCTTTTTCAATCTTATTTTTATTCATTTCTTTCTAATCCCCATAACCACAAACACGCTGTAGGGGTTATTATCTAATGAAAACTCATTTTCCGCAACAGGTTTTATTTGCCAATACAAAAATCAGCAAATATCCTGTCCAAAAGATCGGCTGAAGAATCTTTTCCGAGTATTTTATCTAAATAAACACTGGCATCCCTTAAATCCTGGGTGAGAAATTCCAACGGCAGTTGATCAGTTAAAGCGGATGCGGCGCTATTCAGCAGTTTTTGCGTCTCTTTTAGCGCGTTGATATGCCTTAAGTTACTCACCAGCATAAACTCACGATTAGGCAGCCTGCCTTGATAAACAAATTCACAAAGCGCATCTTCAAGCAGGTTAATATTCCTTCCTTTCTTAGCGGAAAGCTCAACTACTGGCTGGAATAGCTTGCGAATCTCTTCTTTCCTGAGTTTTGCCTTTAGGTCGATCTTATTAATTACCGCAATAATATTTTTATTTTTGGCTTCTTTAATCAGTTTCCGATCATCATCTCCCAGTTTCCTGCTTGCGTCAAACAGAATAACCACCAGGTCTGCCGAATGAATATGGGTTTTTGCGCCTGAAACAGCCTTTCTTTCAACAAGGTTACGCGGCCTTAAAATCCCGGCAGTGTCCACGATTCTCACCGGTATGCCTTTTATATCGATTACCTCCTCAATTGAATCCCTGGTAGTACCGGCAACAGAAGTAACGATGGAACGCTCTTTTTTAAGCAGGGCATTTAAAAGAGAGGACTTGCCGACATTCGGCTTGCCGCAAATAACCACATGTATCCCGTCGCGCAATATCCTGCCGGCCTTGGCGCTATCCAACAACCTGTTTAACTGCTGCCTGACAGCAGCCAGCTCTTGAGATAACCCGGCCATATCCTGAGTTTTGAGCTCTTCTTCGGGGAAATCAATATTTGCCTCCAGAATTACCAGAATATTTAACAAGGCCTGGCGGATTTTATCTATCTCTTTTGACAGGCCTCCCTTTAATTGCTCCAGGCTTACCTTAAGCGCGCAATCCGTCTTTGCGCGGATAATATCAATAACCGCTTCCGCCTGGGCCAGATCAATCCTGCCGTTTAAAAATGCCCGCCTGGTAAATTCTCCCGGAGCAGCCAGGCGGCAGCCATGCTCTAATACCGCATCCAAAACTTTGCGCAAGGCCACAGTCCCTCCGTGGCAATTTATCTCTACCACATCCTCCCTGGTATACGAATGAGGAGCGCGCATTATGGTAAGAATCACCTCATCAAGCATCTGTCCTCTATGTATTATTTTGCCATAATGCATAGTGTAGGTTTTAAACTCTGAGGGTTTTACCTTCCCCTTGCCGGCGAATAGCACATCAGCCATAAGCAGTGCCTTTGGACCGCTTAAACGCACGATACCTACCGAGCCCTCGCCTACGGCAGTGGAAATCGCGGCAATTGTATCATCAAAGCTATCTATAAGCATCTATAAGCATCTCTAAATTCACCCACAACAAATAAAGATCCTGTGACTAATATTAAATCCTCCTCGCTGGCAACTCTTAAAGCAATTTCTTTTGCCTCTTTTAGGCCGGCAGTGATAAAGATTTCTTTTCCTTTGGAAGAAAAATATTCTTTCAAGCGTTCAGGTATGGCTGCCCGCGGATTATCGGCTCGGGTTAAAATAATTTTATGCGCCAGAGGCAAAAGCTGTTTAACCATACCCTTGATATCTTTATCCTGAGTAACCCCAAACACTAATATAAGCCTCCTGTATTTAAAGATGCCTTTCACTGCCGACTTTAGAACAACTGCGGATGCGGCATTCTGAGCGCCATCAAGAACAATATAAGGTTTTCGGCAAAGTACCTCCAGCCGGCCCGGCCAAAGGGTATTATAGAGGCCCCTCCTTATACAATCAATACTGATTTCAAATCCGTACGAACTCAGGGCCTCAATTATGCCTACGGAAAGGGCGGCATTAGCCAGCTGATGCCGGCCTAAAAGGTTAATCCGTAAATTAGTATAATTCTTATTTATCCCTTGGATTGAAAAATTACTGCCCTTAGCAAGGTATTTTATCTCTTTACCTACCGTAAAGAGTTTTGCCTGCATACCGGAGGCCGCATGCTTAATAACCCGGCCTGCCTCTCTTTCCTGAAGAGAAGAAATAACTATGGATCTTTCTTTGATAATTCCCGCTTTTTCCCCGGCGATCCGGGTTAAGGTTCTCCCCAAATAACGGGTATGCTCATAGCTTATCGGGGTTATGGCGCAGATTAAGCTTCTTACAACATTAGTCGCGTCAAGCCTTCCGCCCATGCCGGTTTCTAACACCACAAAATCCACTTTCTTCTCTTTAAAATATAAGAATGCCAACGCGGTATAAACCTCGAAAAAAGAAAGCTCCCCGAATCTTTTTATAACCGGCTTTAAGAAATCAAGCAGGCCCGCAAGATATTTCTTGGATATAGCGCCTTCAAATGGAAGGCGAGAATTTGATTGATCAGGCTTAAGAATACGGATGCGTTCCCGGAAATCCGATAAATGCGGAGAGGTATACAGCCCGACGGAAAAACCTGCCTGCCTTAATATGTATGCGACAAAGGCACATGTCGAGCCCTTGCCTTTAGAGCCTGCGACATGGATAACCTTAAAACTATCCTGAGGGTTACCGATCAACTGCAAGAAACTTCTTATTCTTTTAAGGCCGAGGGATTTTTTATAGGAGTAGCGGCTTAGCTTTTCGTAATTGACAAAAGATTCCAGGTATTTGACAGCCGCAAGGTATCCATCCATTAATGCCTGAAATGCCTTATACCTGTTACGACCATGGCAATTTTATGTTTATCACAAGCCTGGATGATCTTCTGGTCAGCGATAGAACCTCCTGGCTGGATTATCGCATGTATACCTGCCTTATGCGCCCAAGAGATTGCATCTTCTTTCGGGAAAAATGCGTCCGAAGCCAGACAACAACCCTTGCTTAAGTCAGCGGATTTCTTTTTGGCGATCATTACCGAATCTACGCGGGACATTTGGCCGGCGCCGATACCTATGGTCTTTGTCCCCTTGGTAAAAACAATGGCATTGGATTTAACATGCTTGGCTACCTTCCAGCCAAAGAGCAAACTTTCCATTTGAGCCTTGGTTGGTTTTTTCTTAGTAACCACCTTGAGATTATTTAAATCAAGAGTAAGGAGATCTTTCTCCTGAAAAAGCATGCCGCCGCTGACACGTTTAAATTCCAGTTCATCAATGGCGCTTAGGTCATCCAACTCCAATAGACGCAGGCTCTTCTTGTTTTGGAATAAACTTAAGGCCTCTTTATCATAAGCAGGGGCAATGATACATTCAAGAAAACCGCTCTTAATCACAACCCTGGCGGTGGCTAAATCCATCTTCCGGTTTAATGCCACAATGCCGCCGTAAGCTGAAAGCTTATCGCATTTCCAGGCATTTAAATAAGCCTTGTGCAAACACCTGTCTTCGCTAACCCCGCAAGGATTATTGTGTTTGACAATAACCGCTGCCGGGTTTTTGAATTCTTTCACTAATTCAAGCGAGGAGTTTAAATCTAAAATATTATTGAATGAAAGCTCTTTTCCCTGCAGCTGCCGGGAGTTGATCAACCCTTTTGCCTTGTTTTTTTCCTTATAAAATGCCGCCTGCTGATGGGGGTTTTCACCGTAACGCAAACTTTGAATTTTCTCAAAAGACAAATCCAATGTATCGGGGAAATTTTCTTTAGTTTTACTGGTCTTAAAATAACTGCTCAGATAACTATATATAACGGCATCATATTTACTGGTGTGCCGGTATGCTTCAATGCCTAATTCGCGCATAAAATCTTTCGAGAGAGCGCCATTGCTCTTTTCTAACTCAAGAATTACCCGGGGATAGCGTTCGGGGTTGCAAATTACCGCCACCGACTGGTGATTTTTTGCCGCTGAACGCAGCATAGCGGGCCCGCCGATATCAATATTCTCAATGGCTTCTTCAATGGTCACACCGGGCTTAGCAATAGTCTTTTCAAAGGGGTACAGGTTAACCACGACCAAATCAATCAACCCGATATTCTGCTCTTCTAACCTTTGCATATGCGTAAGGTTTGCGCGTAAAGCAAGCAGGCCACCGTGAATCTTAGGATGCAGTGTCTTTACCCTTCCGTCGAGCATCTCAGGAAACCCGGTATATAGGGATACCTCTGTAACCTGGATATTGTTTTCACGCAGCAGTTTTGCCGTGCCCCCAGTGGAAATAATCTCCACATCAAATTTCTTTAGCACTCTGGCCAAATCCACGATGCCGGTCTTATCTGACAGGCTGATCAGCGCCCGCCTTATCTTAACCATTATTTTCTCCCCCTTGATAGCAGCTCATTCCTTAAACCTAAACTACTTATTAAAACGGAAATTAACTAAATCCGCCTCCTGCATAACATATTCTTTTTGTTCAAGACGCATTTTACCCGCCTGCTTGGCCTGAGTTTCTCCTCCCGATTGGATAAAATCAGCAAAACTTATAATTTCGGCGCGGATAAAACCCTGTTGTATATCGGAATGAATTACTCCCGCCGCCTCCCAGGCGGTAGTGCCTTTTTTAATTAACCAGGCGCGGTTCTCTTTATCCCCTACGGTAAGAAAACAGATAAAGCCGCTTTGCGCTAAAGCTTTAATCAACAGGGACCCCGTATCTTCCAATTCCTCTTTACTGACCAATACCACTGGTTTAATAGTAAACAGGCCATAACCAGAGATAAGATCCTTATCCTCACCGGATAACCCAACAGTAGAAACAAATTCCTCTTTCTCCAGCGCTTGTTTCATTTTATTTAATACTATTTTTTCCTTTTCCTCTGGCTGCCTGCTTAAACGGGTTTCCACAAAATCCAAATCCCTTAAGATTAAATCCGTCTTTGCGTCCTTCGGGGCAATAATAACATCTGACTCTAAAGCCGTATCCTCTCCGGCTACCTCTACCTGAGCATAGGTTTTCTTCTTGGCCTTTACCAGCTTGTCCGCCTGGTCAAGCTTTTCGTCTTTAATATTATGTTTACCTAAAGTAATCTCCGGTATTGCAAATGCGCTTATTTTCATAACAATCAAGTTAGTGACTAACTTCCTCGTGTTTTTTGGTGGACTGATATTGGTTGATAATTGGCAAGGCTATTTTGTGCGGCAGGTTTTCGTAGTGGGATAGATGCATCAGGTATGAACCGCGTCCGGCAGTGATTGAACGCAGGTCATTGGTATACTTAAACATCTCCGATAAAGGCACCTGGGCTTTTACGATTTGAGTTTTTCCTTTGATCTCCATTCCTATAATCCGTCCGCGCCGGGAATTAATGTCCCCGGTAATAGCACCCAGACATTCTTCAGGAATAGTAACCTCCACTTCCATAATCGGCTCTAATAAAGCCGGGCCGGCTTCGCTTACCGCCTTTCTTAAAGCCATTGCCCCTGCGATCTGGAAGGCCATGTCCGAAGAGTCAACTTCATGGTATGAACCATCTACCAGGGTAACCCGCACGTCTTCTAATGGATAACCTGCGACTGCCCCTTCGCTAGCTGCCTGGCGAACGCCTTTTTCAACCGATGGGATAAAATTACGCGGGATTGCTCCTCCGAATATTTTATCCACAAACTCTAAACCCTTACCTCTTTCCAAAGGCTGTATTTCAATAGTGCAATCTCCATATTGTCCGCGGCCGCCGGATTGCCTTTTAAACTTCCCCTGGACCCTTGCACTTTTGGTAACCGTTTCTTTGTATGAAACCTTGGGGATTCCCAATTCAACAGCGACATTGAATCTTTTTTTCATTCTGGCAACCATCACATCAAGATGCAAGTCTCCCAGGCCGGAAATAATCAGTTCTTTGGTCTGCGTATCGTGCGAGACCTTGAATGTGGGGTCATCCGTAGTCAACTTATGTAAAGCCACGGCAATCTTTTCCTCATCCTCGCGGGATTTAAGCTTTACTGATGCCGAAATCGCAGGAACCGGAAAAACTAAAGCCTCAAACAAAAACTGCTCCTTCTCTTGAGCCAAAGAATCAGAAACACTGGTCTCTTTAAGTTTCGGGATGGCGATAATATCCCCGCAAGAGGCATCTTCTAAACCCCTCTGCTCCCTGCCCTGTAAAATATTAATCTGGCCGATCCTTTCTTTAGTTTTTTTGTTCACATTATAAAAACTGGAGTTTGAGGCAAGCGCTCCGGAAAAGATACGTAACAGCGAAAGTTGCCCTACATAAGGGTCGGATATATTTTTAAAAACAAAGGCTGAAAAAGGCGCTTCCTTCTTTAAAACCACCTCTTTGATTTCATCTTCTTTTAAGGGATTGGCGGTAATTACAGAAACCCTGTCTAACGGGCTGGGGAAATACTGCAATATATCATCCAGTAAATCCTTGATCCCTTTATCCGCCAGCGCCGAACCAACAATAACCGGAAAAAGCTTGCGCTTATAAACCGCCGCGGCCAGGCCGCTTTTAATCTCATCTATCGATAACCTTAATACCGAAAGATATTTTTCCAGGAGGCTGTCATCACTTTCCGCGATTGCCTCCATCAAGAGCGGATCTTCCAATGACTCAATAATTACACAGTTTTTAGAAAAATTGGATTTTAAATCCGCCAGGACCTTATTGGTATCGGCACCTTCTTTATCGATCTTGTTGATAAATATCATACAGGGAAGGCCTGCGGCCTCAACCATCTGCCAGGCGCGTTCAGCCCCTACCTGTATACCGCTTGTGGCGTCTACAACAATAATCGCGCTGTCTACCGCGCGCAACCCCGCGATGACCTCGCCGAAAAAATCCGCATATCCCGGAGTATCAATAAACTGAATGCGGCAGCCTGCGTATTCACAAAAAAGCAAACTTAAATTTATGGAATTCTTTCTTTCAATTTCCTCAAAACTGTAATCGCTTACGGTAGAGCCATCTTCAATCTTTCCCTTGCGGTTAACAGCTTTGGTAAAATAAAGCAGGCTTTCGGCGAGCGTGGTCTTGCCTGACTGGGCATGCCCTAAGAGGATAAAATTTCTTTTATTCTTAGCATCCATATCGCGCCTCTTTTTAGGAAGCAGGTTTTAATAACCTAACGGCTATTCCAGGTAGGTATAAATCTTGCCCTTATAATTGCGCAGCACATATTTCCCCTTGGCCTGGGAAAGAATATAATTCGGGCCTACGGGGATCTTTCCACCTCCGCCCGGGCCATCAATCACATAGGTCGGCACGGCATAACCGGAAGTATGCCCGCGCAACTTCTCAATAATATTTATCCCTGTGGCTACGGGGGTGCGGAAATGCTGCGTACCCCTGACCGGGTCGCACTGATAGATATAATACGGCCTCACCCTTATTTGCAAAAGATCATGCACCAGGCGTTTCATAATATACGGCCGGTCATTGATTCCTTTGAGCAGCACTGACTGGCTGCCTAAAGGCACCCCTGATTCTGAAAGCATATCACAGGCGATCTTACAGCGCTTGGTAATCTCTTTAGGATGGTTAAAATGAATACTCATCCAGATAGATGAGTACTTTTTAAGCATATTCACCAATTTATCGGTAATGCGTTGCGGTAGAGTTACCGGGATACGCGTTCCTATCCTTAATAACTCAACATGCGATATATCGCGAATCCTGGAAACCAAGGATTCTAAAACCTCATCCTCTAAGGTAAGCGGGTCGCCTCCGGAAATTAACACATCCCTTACTTTACGGTTGGCTTTTATATACTCTATCGCTGCATCAAATTTAGTCTCAAGATTTACCTCTTTTGCCTCATGGTCGCCGACCAAACGACGGCGGGTACAGTGCCGGCAATACATAGCGCAATGATCCGTAGCTAATAATAAAACCCTGTCCGGATATCGATGTACCAAATGCGGAACAGGAGAATCACGGTCTTCAGCGCAAGGGTCTGCCATCTCATGCGGAGAAACCGCGAATTCTTCGCTTACCGGAACGGATTGCCTTCTTATAGGGCAATTCGGGTCTTCAACATCTATAAGACTGGCCCAATAGGGAGTAATAGCCATAGCCAATCTTCCCCTGGCCTTATCAATCCCCTTTTCCTCCTGGGGAGTAAGCTTGATAATCTGGGTTAATTCTTCCTTAGTGCAGATCCTGTGTTTGAGCTGCCAATGCCAATCCTCCCAATCCAAAGGGTTGACATCTTTATAAAGAGAGATTTGCTGATAATCCCGCGAACGCTTTGGCGGACGCGGAATAGCCGGTGTCTCAATCTGCACTTTTTGGCTTTCTAAACTTGAAGGATTGCTCAATTTAGCCTTTTCCTTTCTGAGGCACTGATTAGTATTGCCTCAATAAGATCATCATATGCCATTCCCGCGGCATAAGCCATTATTGGGAAGTTGGATTCCTTGGGGTCCAGGCCCGGCAAGGGGTTAATCTCTAACACATAAGGTATATTAGATTTATCCAAGCGGATATCAGTACGCGAAATATCCAGGCAGCCTACAGCGCGATGTGTACGCAAAGCCACATCTTTTACCTTCTCCTCAACATCTTTATCCAGCCGCGCGGGACAATGAAATTCAGGCACTAACCCTAATTCGCTGTTACCCTGGAATTCCTTCATTTTCCAGGAATAAAAATATTCCCCGCTCTTTTTGCAGTTAGAAAAATCAATCTCTAAGATAGGAAGCACGCGGGTCTTCCCGTTTTCCAGGATGCCGACGGTTAGCTCTTTGCCCTCAATAAATTCCTCAACCAGGGCCTCTTGCCGATAGATATCAATACATTCCCTAACCTTCTTAAAAAGTTCCTCTTTGTTATTAACTACATTTGTCTTATTTATCCCTTTAGCCGATCCTTCGCAATTGGGTTTAACAATCAACGGAAAAGTCAGGTCAACAGACAACTCCTCATCACCCCTCACAAAGAGCTGAAAATTAGGAGTAGGGATATTTTCTGCCTTTAATATTTTCTTGGTTAAGGACTTGTTTAATGCTAAGGCCAGGGAAAAAGTTTCCGAACCGGTATAAGGTATATTTAAATAATCCAAAACCGCCGGCACCTCTGACTCGCGAAAACGGCCATGCTTTCCTTCGGCAATATTAAAGACCATATCCACGCTATTCTTTTTAAAATATGAAAACAGGGCAGGGTATTCCACATCGATTGCCTCAACAGAATGCCCTTTATTCTTAAGCGCAGTAATAACAGAATTAATCGTTTCTTCGGAATCATATTCAGAAAAATAATCCGCCGGCTTTAAGGGATCTTTTTTCTTCAGATTATATGTCAGGGCGACTCTCATTTAATTTAGGCCGTTTCTGATGAGCGCGCTGTTTAAAATTTTGCCCATCATCTGTTCATAGGTAATGCCGATATTTTGAGCAACAATCATAAAGACATCTTCGGTGGATAGGGAGGGCAGCGGGTTTATTTCTAAAACATATGGTTTGCCGTCATTGTCAACCCTGAAATCTACCCTGCCGAAATCCCGGCACTCTACGCTGCGGTAAACCCTTAAAGCCAAATCGTCCAGCTTCTTTTTAAGCTCCTGGTTTATTTTTGCCGGGCAGATATACTCCAGCCTATCGGAAGTAATCCGCGCAAAGGTATAGAATTTATCGTTTAATTTTAATTTTCCGTCGATTTTAATCTGAACAACGGGCATGATCTCGGGATTTTCATTACCCACAATAGCGACCGTAAATTCTTGCCCAGATATGAATTCTTCAACTAAAGCCGGCTGTTTGTAGGTCTTGGTAATAAAATCAACCTGTTTCTTAAGCTCTTCGGTATTCTCTACGCGCGAACTCTCACTTAAGCCTTTCGACGAACCTTCAAAACGAGGCTTAACAATTAACGGAAATTTACAATGGTCATGATTAATCAGGGCTTCCAGAGAGCTAACCTCAAAGAATCTCGGAGTAGGGATCCCCTCTGCGATAAAAATCTTCTTGGCCATAACCTTATCCAAGGTGAGCCCCAGAGTTAATGCATCCGCCCCCACAAAAGGGACTCCTGCCATTTCAAGTAAAATCGGTACCTGGGATTCGCGGTTTCTGCCGGTAAGCCCTTCGGAGATATTAAAAACTATATCTACGCCCAAGTTATCAATCTTCTCTAGCAGATTTGCGGCATTGCCTATTTTCTTTACCTTAAAACCGTTTGCGGAAATAGCCTTACCAATAACATCTATAGTAGAAGGATGGTCAAACTCCGCATTGGCATCCAAGGGGTCCCCCTCTTTAAATTTATAATCTGTTTTTAAATCGTAAGTTAAACCTACGGTTTTCATGAACTTTTGTCCTCACTTAAAAAAATAAGGGCCCAGTCTGCTTACGATAACGAGCCCTTTAGACATCTATCTAATTTTTCCCAACTTAGTTTATCCAACCTCCCAAATAAACTGCCTTAACATTATATTATTTTTTATCATAATATCATCTTCTTGTCAAGTATTTTTTGTGCCTGTTTCCCGACGATAAAATAATATTTATAGTGAATTAGCAATTTTAACTTTTATACTTTCGCACCCAGCATATTTTACGCTGTTTTGCCTTAAAACCTGTTTTAAGGCACTATTAAATTACCGGCTTCTTAATTATTTGTTTGACTTGTGTTTCATTTTAAAATAGAATTACCTTATAATGCAGTTTCTAGTATTAGCCTTAATATTCATCCGGCCTTTTATTTCATCCCTGGCTTACCCCTGGGCAAACTCCGTATACTCCCTTGCCTTTATCGCGATACTTTTATCCTGGCTTATAAGAAATAACGCCGCGCTCGAAAAACTTAGAAAACTATCCCTGCCGGTTATATGTTTTAGCCTTGCTTTAGCCGTATCATCTTATTTTTCCATAAATAGGATTGTAAGTTCCGGGGAATTATATAAATACCTTAACGCCATACTGCTTATCCTGACCCTGGCAGGATTAACGGAAAGGAATAAAAAACACTATATCGCTGGAATATTAACCTGCGGGATAGTTATCAGTATTTTGGCGGTCTACCAATACTTTATTGGTTTTGCGCATTTGCGTAATTTTATAAATACGCATAATATAACTACCCCCTTTGTCTTAGATTACCTGCGGCAAAAAAGGGTATTCTTCCCCTTTGTTACTCCGAGTACGCTTGCGGGATATCTGGCCATGGTCGCCCCGCTAATATTGTTATACAAAAGGAGGGCCTGGCTGGCCTTCCCCTTGTTTTACGCCCTGTTCCTCACTCAATCCCTGGGCGCCTTCATTAGTTTATTCCTGGCGGCCTTAGTCTACGTATTATTAAAAAATGACTTCAAGAAAATAAGAGGTATTTTTCTTCTGGGGCTAGCCTCATTTATCCCGTTGATATTCTTGATGAGGCTTGTTTCCGGGGAAGGACACCTCAGTCCGTTGTTTTCCGTATTTATGCGCATTAATTACTGGCAGGACACCATCGGAATAATCAAAATCCATCCTCTCCTGGGGGTAGGATTGGGCAATTTTAACCTCATTTATTCACGTTACGCGCATAATTCCTTCCTGCAATTCTGGGCAGAGGCCGGATTATTTAGTATAGCTACATTATGCTGGCTGGTTTATGCGGTTATAAAAAACAGCGTGCATAAGATTAAAGGCATTGCTAAAGACAAAGAAACCCTGGTTCTGATTACCTGCCTGTCGGCTTTTGTCTTCCACAATTTATGGGATTTTAGTTTCTTCCTTCCGGAGGTAAGTTTAATTTGGTGGGCAATCTTAGGCTTACTATCTAAACCTAAATCTTAAAACAGCTTTTTAGATTACGTATAAATATCTTCACGACTTTGGGCCGGAAAAATAAAACGTATCCCCAGGCGCAGAAATCATATAATATTACCGGGATAAGATGCGCAAAAAATGAAACGGGATCGGCATTCTTAAGTATGGCAAGATAACGGTTTTTGATCAACTCGCTATGTAATTCAGGGTTAAGGTATTGACGGGCAATAGCTGCGCCTAAACCAGAATCAGGACGAAAAGAACCTCCGCGCACATGAAAGGCCTTTGCCGCAGGGATGTAATAAGCCTTCCACCCGCGATTATGCGCTCTCCAGGACATATCCAGATCTTCATAAAACATACGGAAATTGGGATCGAAATAATCCTGGCCCTGTTTAATATCTTCCAGCATTTTCTTGCGATAAAAAGCCGCTGAGCCGCTTACTCCAAAGATAAAACCGGATTTCTCAAATTTACCCGTGTCTTTCCGGCCATATCCTCTTTCTTTAGCTGAATACCAAAGGCTTAAAAATAATCCGGTACTATCTAAAATCAATCCATCCGTACGTAAGATCTTGCCGCTTACCATGCCTACATTATCTTTTTGCAAAAACCCCTTAAGCGCCTGACGGATATAATCCCGGTCTAAAATTACGTCGTCATTAACACAAAGGATAAATTCGCCATGGCTTAGTCCTATCCCTTTGTTTAAGGATACGCCATAATACAGATTCTGCAGGCTTGAGTACAACTTGACGAAAGGGAAGGATCCACGGATCTTGGCAGAAGAGTCGGATTTAAGCGAATTATCAATAACAATAACTTCTATATCGGGATGGCTCTGCGCCTTTATAGAATCAAGACAACGGTGCAAATAATCCTTTGAGCCGATGGTTACAATGATGATACTGACTAATATCTTTGGGTTGTTCTCCACAACTAATCCTGGTGTTTTTCTATGCGCTCAATCGCATCCCGATAGAAAATTACCTCACCCCGGGAAGAGCCCAACCACATCTCCAGAACTATCTTATCCGGGTATTCTTTTATTATCTTCGCCTGCAATTGACGCCCATTCTTCAAATAAATCCTATCTTTCTGCTCCGCTTGTATTTTTGCCTTAGGCAAGAATTCCTTATTCAACCTGGATATTTCATTATCTATGAAATCTTCCCCTGTTGAAAGTTGCTTTGCTTTTTCCAGCGCCTTTAAAGCTAAAGGCGCGTTCTGTGTCTTCTCATATATTTTAGACAAAGTCAGATATGCCTGCCGGTAACGGGGGTAAGATTTTATAACACCTTCTATAATTTTCCTGGCTTCTTCAGATTCGCCGAGAGCGTTTAGGGCATGCGCGTAGTTATTAAGCAGCTCGGGGTTATCAGGGTCGGTTTCAAGCTCCTGCTGGCAAAAACGGGCTTCTTTCTGATACTCTAAAACAGCCTGTCCGCGGTTGCCTAAAATATTATAAATATCCGCCAGGTCATTATGCAGGTTGGGATAATCATTTTTTAATACCATCAGCTTATTGTATTCTGAGATTGCCTGACTGAACATTTTATTATCCCGATAAACGCTTCCTAAGCTGTAAATATAATCCGTGTTGCCTGGATCAAGACTGACTGCTTTTTTTAAATAGGTAATTGCTTCTGCGTACCGCTCAAGATGCATCAACGCCAGCCCAAGGTCATTACAGACAGAGGCATCGCTATTATTCATTGCGAAGGCCTCCCTGGCGGAAGATAATTCTTTTTCAAAACTTCCTTTCTTGAAATACACCTGGCTGAGTAATTTGTGCGCGTAATGAAACTGCGGGTCTATCAAGATGGCCTTCTTCAGGCTGGCTTCGGCATTAGCGTAATCCTTGACAGAAAAGTAATAATAACCCAGCGTGTATTGGGCTACGGCGAAATCAGGGCATGACTTAAGCGCATCCCTTAGAAGGGATATCGCTTCCGTATTTTTATTCATGAGAAACAACTCTGTACTCTTATTTAGCGTGGATACCACAAACGCATAACAGCACTCCTGCCAGGCCTGGTTGATATCCGGATTATCCGCAAGCCTATCCCGCCCCCGCCTGATAACACTCAAGGCTTCGGCATGCCTGCTTTTCTGAGAATACATTTCCGCTAAAGACTGATAGGCCTTTACGTAAAGAGGGTCTATGTTTAAGGCTTTATTATATTCATCCGCCGCTTTATCGTAATCCTTATTATCCCTGTATGCCTCCGCTAATCCCAGGTGGGCCAGCAGGGATTGCGGATTTATTTTAAGTGCATTGCCATAGGATTTTATCGCTTCTTCATATAAAGAGCGCTCAAAATAATCATTGCCCTGGTTATAAAAGAAGGCCTCAAGCTTACCCCGGCCCAAATATACAAAGGCAGCCAAGGCCAGCAAAAGTAATAAATACTCAATTATTTTCTTCATTTTGCAACCTTATCCGCCGCCTGCCTGCCATCAAGTATTGCGTCTTCCATAGACATATACTGCCAGCTCCCATAGCGGCCGCAGGCGATTATGTTATTCTTTGAGAGAAAATTTTTTATAGCCTGCGTGGCCTGAACGTAATATTTGTCGTAAATCGGATAACCGTATTTTATATCATTTATGTCAAGAAGCGATACCTTGTTCTTCTGGCTCAATATACCGCAGGCCTTAAGATCCTTTATGATCCTCGGGATAATCTTTTTTTTATTAATCGGCCTGTTTTTAGAATACGCTACCTCAGTGTATATGGCGCTCTTGCCGCAAGGAACAATATTATCAGAAAAATTATGGAAAAAACCGGCTCTAAAGAAAACAGCCTCTTTATGCGGGAAATATATCCAGTGCCTGCCTTCTTGGCAGGTCCCTTCTATCCCAAGGTTAAGGTTGAATATTGAGTTCCAGCGTAATTTTCTAAACATACCCCGGATATTCTCGGGCAAAGGGCGGATTATTTTTGCCAGTTCAGGCAAGGGCATTGTCGAAATCAAGGTATCAAATTTAACTTTCCCCTTACCCGTAACATTTAATTCTTTTTTCTTAAGGTCAATCGCGCTAATCCGGCAATTCTTGGAAATATTGCGTATCCCTTGCTCAAACGCCAGGGGAAGCTGACCTATGCCTCTGTGCCTGGGATACCAAAAAGTGGCGTTATAGCCAAAACGATGTTTGTTTTCCGCAAAAAAACCTTCAATCACCTCGGATGGCTTAGGCTGAGGTATAAAGTTATCCGCCCAAGCAGAGGTCATTTCGCCTAAAGGAACTGTCCAGAATTTCTCATTATAAGGCACCATAAAATGCCTGGATATACCTTTGCCAAAAGATGTATTCAGCCATTTAAGAAAATTTACGGGAGTATTGTCTTGCGGAGATTTCCTGGCCCGCAAGAATTCAAAAAGGCATTCCTTTGCTACCGGCCTGGGCAAGGCGCAAAGATTCGCCTGAAAGGGATAGCGGGTAAATTTACCAAAACTATTGATCCAGGCGCTTCTTACGCGGGAAACCAGATTTCCCTTTAACAACCTCTTTACCAGCTGCCGGGTATATTGGTTTCTAAAATGCAAAAGGTGGCCGTCATAATCAAAAATAAAGCCTTTGATATCTTTAGAGCGGCAGAGCCCTCCTACGGAAGGTTCTTTTTCAAATACAAAACACTCAACGCCCTTCTTCTTAAGGTGCCAGGCCGCGCTTAAACCCGCAAGCCCGGCCCCCAAAATAACTATTTTCTTTTTATTCATGCGTATCTATTTTAATCAGCTTCCAAAATAAAACAATGCTTAACAAAAACATAGCTATTATCATCACCGCCGCAGAGAAATTAGTTACTTTTGTTAAAACAACACCCGCCGCAGAGAAAATAAAACACAATAAGAACATAAGCAAAATAGTTTTAATGGGAGAAAGTGCAAAAAGCCTTATCCTGAATGCAATGTGATCATCGCTTTTCTTAAAAGGCATCCTTCTTTTCATAATCCTGAAAATAATAAGCATAAGGGTATCTATAATTGGTAGCCACAAAATTATTATGGGGCTTAGCAAGGCCAGGGCGTTATCTTTGGAGGCATAACGCAAAACCAGGGTAATGGCGCAAATCATAAAGCCTAAGAAGTGGCTTCCGGAGTTACCAAGATATACCCTGGCCGGAGGTAAGTTAAAAACCAGAAACCCGAAAGTCACCGCGCATAAAGTAAGGGAAAGTACCTGCATATTTAAATCCGGGTTAAGCAAGGCTATCGCTAATAAAGCGCTGCTTACAATCAGGGCGGTGCCGGCGGATAAACCATCCATAATATCCAATAAATTAAAAGCATTGGTAATTCCTAAAATCCAGAAAAATGTAACCGCGGCATTACCCCAAAATCCCAGATACATAATATCCGTCATTATCCCAAAGGAGATCAACAGGGCCGCGCAGAAAATCTGGGCCAAGAATTTCTGCAGTATGGATAATTCTTTTAAATCATCCACTATGCCGAAGGCCAGCATAATCAGTGAAACTCCGAGGATTGCCAGGATCTTAGCCCCGGCAATACCAAACACGTATATTCCTAAACAAGAGGAAAATATAAAAGCCGCCCCTATTCCTAAACCCCCTACCAAGGAGATGCCTCTTGTTTGCAGTATTTTGTATTTTAAAGAAACCCTCGCCAGTAAAAATATGCATAGCATGCTGGAAATCAAGGCTGCGGAGAAAATAATCAGGTATTTAAGCATTTTTACCCCCAAGGCATAAATCTAAATAAAGCTGAGTGGTATTTTGAAGCATGTTATCTAATGAATATTCATCAGATTCTAAGCTCAAACCGGCAGATTTGCTAAGTTCATTTCTCAAATAAGGATTGGTCAATAACTCCTTTAGCCTTTCCTGCAAGGCCTGTATATCATGAGGCTTGACCAAATAACCTGTTTTACCACTTAGCACTACCTCGCTGATGCCCCCGGTATCAGTAGCGATGACCGGCACTCCCGCAGCCATTGCCTCCAAAACAGCAATCGGCAGCCCTTCCCATAATGAGGTCAAAACAAAAACATCCAAACAGGATAAAATTGAGGCGATATCATCGCGCCAGCCGGTTAAAATAATTTTCCTTTTCAGGTTAAGCTTATTTATGAGAGCGCAAACCTTTTTACGTAAGACCCCATCGCCGACTAAAATGAATTTGGCGTTGGGAAAATCATTTGCAACGGCAGCGGCTAATTTTATAAAATCCAAAGGAGCTTTCTGAGCTTTAAAACAAGCGACCATGCCCACGACCAAATCTGCCCCGGATAGGCCAAATTCTTCCTTTACCCGGATAGCCCCTGCCTTATTTCTAAACTCCTCAAGGTTTATATTGTATCTTATTAATTTTAATTTATCCTGCCTTCCGACTGAGTGCTGGGAAGCCTGCCTTTTATCCCATTGAGAAACTACAATGATCTGGCTGGAAAATGAGGCGCATAACTTTTCCAGAAATAAATAAAAATAATAGGCTATCCCGGACTGATATCCATGGAAGCTCCATCCATGAACAGTATGTATAATATTTTTAACCCCGGCCGCCTTAGCCGCCAACCTTCCTAAAATACCCGCTTTGGAGCTATGAGTATGAACAATGTCTATATTGTTATTCCTTATAAAACGATATAAAAAAAACAGCGTTAAGATGTCTTTGACCGGCCGGATGGGCCGCTCAAAAAACCTGCAGCGTACTAATTGCAATCCCGGAATCTGCCTTGCCGCATCAACCAATAAACCATCATGGGCAGTAAGTATAAACGGATTAAATCTTTCCTTATCCAATCCCCGGGTAAGATTTAAAAGATGCTTTTGGGCCCCGCCCAGCTCCAGCTTTGTAATTACATAGAGGATGTTGATTTTCCGGTCAAGGGCCATTTAATTATTATATTACTTTTGGAATTAAACCGCAAGTTTATTAAGGGGTTACGGATAATGAAGGCCGCAGCGCGGATTGACAAAATTAAGCTAAAGGGTCTTCCGGAGGCAAGGATTCCAGCTATCATCCAGGACAATATTCAGGCTGGATAAATCCTTGATTAATTGCCTGGGGCTTGTAAAAACAAAACTTTTGATTCCAAGGCAGGAGGCGCTGTTTATCAGCTCAGCGCGGTCATCGGTATAAAATATATTTTCCGGTAAAACACCCAGCGTCTTAATTACTTTCTGATAAATTATCTTGTCCGGCTTAACAGAGCCTATTTCAAAGGACAAGAATATTTTTTCAAAAACATTAAGCACCGGGAATCTTTCCTTAATATACCTGTAATGCAAAATATTGGTATTAGAAAGCAGGCCAATACGGTAGTTTTGTCTAAGCCGGTTAGCAATATGATAGGTAGCGCGGTTTTTCAGACTGAAAAAGAAAACTTCGTTCCAGATAGGGACAAAAGATTCATACCCGAGCTTTAAACCCAATGCGTCCCTTGCCTGCTTATAGAATCCTTCCGGGGAAAGTTTTCCTTTTTCAAAAGAATCAGTCACTCCTGAATCAAAGAAAAACCTTAATATTTCATCAGGGCCCTTACTGCAGAATCCAGAGATTCTTTTTACAGCGGGGTTGAAATCAAAATCCACCAATACATTGCCCAGGTCAAAGAGAATAACCTTTATTCCTGCATCAGGCATCTGCTAATTACCTTTATCCGTGTTCTTCCTGAATAAATCCAGAAACCGGTCTTCATACTCTTTATAAACATTCCATTTGTCCAGCTCCGCCTTTAACTCGTTGGCCTTAGAAATATCATGGCGGCTTTCTTCAAAAAGCTTTTCTATTTTTTCTTTTACCGAAACCGGCAATTTAGTAAGCTGGCTTAAGGTTTTCTTGATCAATTCCACCTCTTCTTCGCCGATAGGCGCGGACTGTCCGGAGGTGCCGAGTTTCAGATAATCCAGCAGCTTATTAATTTCGTTTTCCATCGCCTGCGCCTGCTCCTTTAATGGTTGCACATTTATCTGCATATTTAATATTTTCCCCAAAGCGGCGAGCACAGCGGCGGAAGCCTTAGGATTTTCAATCTGGATAGTATAAAGGGGAATGTCTCCCAGCAAACAAAATCCCTTTAGGCCTGCTTTCTTGGCCATGCCAAGAAATAACCCATTCATCCCGCTGATCTGGCCGTCTTCCAGCACGCCAAAATTATACTTATTCAGGATTTCTTTTATTTTCTGGTCTGTTGCCGCAAACCAGACGCGTGAATCCTGGGTATGATCGGTTGGCTGGGGCATAGAAGCAAAACTGACAATCATCTCTACCCCTAAGCCTTTAGCTAAATCGATAATTATCTTTGCGTAACTATCCGCCTTGGAGAGGTCTGGCTGGGCATTGCTTAAGAAAATAACCAGGTCATTTTTTACTGACCCTGCGCGTTTTACGGAAGGATTCTTCCAGTAATAAAATTTCCCTTGTGGTAAGAGAGGGGTCTCCAATATTCCGGACTGGATAACACTGCCGGTTAGATAAAAAAACTCTTCGGGCTGAATCTGGGCAAACTCCTGAGCCTTTAGCTCTTCAATCAAATAAGATGCTGCCTTAAACGCCACTTCACCCATGCCTGGCCAGGCAACAATAAGATACGGCTTTTTGAGCCTTGGTTTTTTGGTTATATTCAACATTTCCATATTTTCTCCTATATTTTATAATCAGTTAAACTTATAATCCTTTAAGAATGACACCAAAACCTGGGCGCCTTTATAAAGGTTGTTTAGAGATGCATATTCATCCGCGACATGCGCGCAGCTCTCGGTACCAAAACCCGTAGCCACAGCCGGAATATTCTTGAGCTTGAAGAAGGTTATTACTGTTGCCCCCTCTGAGCCGCTGATACGCGGGCTGATCTTTAAATTCTTCATTGCTGAAGCTAAACCCCTAACCAAAGGATGTCCGGGATTAATGCTGTAAGGAGCCTGTATCCCCTGAATTTCAATTCTAAAATTACTTGTATACCGGGAAATAGTCCTTCTTAAGGAATCTAAAAGTTTTTTCTCCGACTCCCCAGGCAAGAACCTGAAGTCTAATCCAAACTCACACCAGTCGCTGACCACATTTACCTTGTCCCCTCCGGTTATAGTACCAACGTTAATCGTTGGTTGCCGCAGATATTTATTCTTTTTATAACCGGGTTTCTGCTTCTTTAGCTCCACGATTACCCGGGCCGCTATATCTATAGCATTAACCCCTAACCAGGGATAGGCGCCATGCGCTTTTCTGCCTTTTATATAAACCTTAAGATGCATCAACCCCTTTTGCGTAACAACAATTTCAAAATCATCCGCGTCCAATACCACCGCGGCATCTGGCCTCAGGATCTTACGCTCAAGTAACGGGATCAGCCCTAAAGATGAACCGCTTTCTTCGTCGGCAGTTGCAGCGAAAATTAAATCATAATCCAGCCTGATACCATCTTCAATTAGCGAATTGATTGCTTCCAGCAGGCTGGCTAAATTGCCCTTGCAATCTGTTGCCCCCAAACCATAGATCCTGTCCCCAATAATTTTAGCATCAAACGGGTCAGTTTTCCAGTTTTTGCCTGCCGGCACAGTATCCAGATGCGGGGTAAGCAGGAGCGATTGCTTGTGTTTTTTACCTTTAAGCGTAGCTAAAACATTAACCCTTTTATCGCTGAAGGCGTAAGTTTTGGTCTGTAGGCCCAGGGTTTTTAAATAAGCGCCAACAAAAGCAGCGATCTTCTCCTCGTTACCCGGGGGATTCTGGGAATCCAGGGAAATCAACCTCTGAATTGTTTGTATCAGGCGTTTTTTATTGACCATGAAGAGGGCAAATTTCACATTTAGGATTCTGTTTACGGCAATAATCCTTTCCCAGTTTTACTAAAAGGGCATGATACTCGTTAAATAGTACCGCGTCAGATTTAAGGTTACGCATAAAAATATCCTGGGCCTGTTCATAAGTAACATCTTCTGCCAAAAGGCGGTGACGGGAGAATATTCTTTTCGTATAAGCATCGATCACAAATACCGGCTTCTTTAAAGCATAAAGCAGGATAGAATCAGCGGTTTCCGGCCCAATCCCTTTAACCGCGAGCAGTTGCCGGCGTAAGGTTACTAAATCTTGAGCCCCCATTCGTTCTATATCCGCCGAATAGCAATTGAAAAAGAATCTAAGAAAGTTTTTGAGCCTGGCTGCCTTAAGGTTGTAATACCCGGCGCTTTTAATTAACCCCGCAAGCTTACGGGTTGGAATCTTTAAAAGTCGTTTGGGGTTTAGGTTCTTCTTTTCTTTAAGGGCGAGGATTGCCTTTTCTACATTAGCCCAATTAGTATTCTGCGTAAGAATCGCCCCTATCATTACCTCAAAACCGCTATCCGCGGGCCACCAATGCTGCGGGCCAAAAACAGAGTAAAGCCGTAAAAAAATACGCTTCAGTATCCGGCTTTGAGGGCTTCGCTTTATTCTAAGGGGCTTCATTATTTAAGTACCAGGGGATTAATATCGTAGTAAGCAAGAATAGTATATGCAGTCCCTGAAACTGATCCAGTATGTTTTCCTTTTGGCGTCATCCAGCCGTGCCCCGTATCTACATAATCCTGAGTGGCATAAGGCAGGCATCCTTCACCCTGGCCAGAGGGAGAAGGGCTGGAGATGATCATCTTCCCTAATTGCCCTAGATAATTTTCCGCTTTATCCCGATAAATAGCCGCCTTATCCGCTTGCCCGTATTTAAAATAATAATCCGCCATAATCTTAAATGATACCACCATCTGGGCTGTCCATTCGCTGGAAACCACTCCCCCCCGGGATACATGGAGTTGCGGGGCAAAATCAAAACCCTGAATTTTCACTACCTGCCCGCCCGGCCGGTTAAAATTAACCTCTACTAAACAATTCTCTTCGACAAACTCCAGGATTTTGTCGGGATCCATTCCTATGGTTTTAAGTTTTTCCGGACCAATAGCCGCGATTGACCAGGCGTAAGTATCCGTGGCAATAGTAGAATCACCTTTCCCGCGCTTAACCGGCAGGTCTTGCCTGTCATAAGTATGCCGCACCAACCAATCCAGTGTTTTTTGCGCCGCCTGTTCATACTTATTCATATTCGTGGCCCGGGCAAGCATTTTATACAAAGCATACGCGTCCAAATGGTGCTCTGTAGAATACCAGCTCATTTGCGGTCCTCCGCGGATGCCGTTATCGGAATCGGAATTTTGCAACTGGATAATATTGCGGGCAATCTCTTCGGCTATCCGCAGGTATTTTCTGTCGCCGGTTGCCTGAGTATACTGAACAATGGAAAGCCCCAGCCAGATATTCGGCCCGCAATGCAATACAAACTCCGCAGGGGCCCCGTCATTAACATAATAAGCATTGAGGAACCATCCGTTTTCCCGTTTGGCATCATTGGCAAAAAAATCAAGAATTTTTTTTGCCCGGGAAAAATCCGAAAATTTGTTATAAACCTGTATGAGCAGGGCCTGATCATAAAGAAATGCCCAGCTGGCAATATCCTTATCCCCTTCAAAGCTCATGACTAGACCCGTACGCGGATTCTGGCGGATTTTAAGCCATTGGTACATTTTATCCAAATTCGCTTTTGCCAAGATTACCCTTTTAGTCTCAAGGCGCAACGATTCTGCCTCAACCATCTTTTCATTGAATTGCAAGGCAGCCAGCTTCGCCTGTAAGAGGTCTCTTTCCTGGGCAAGCTTCAAGATTACGGCATTTAACTCCTTCGTATTATCAATTATAGCGGGCAGCGGTTTTGGATTAGCTATCGCCGCCAGGGATGTCTGTTCATTTTTCTTTTCGGAGGCAGACTTGATTTGCGAAGACAGGGATTCAATCTTTTCTTGCAAGGCAACTCTTTCCTGGACTATCTGTTTTAACTGCTGTTTTGCAAGCTTGGATTCCTGCTCTACCCCGACAAGCTCCTCGATGAGCATTTTATTCTTATGGGTGAGTTGTATATTTAAATAGGCACCAACACCTAAAGATAAGCTTAAAATCAAAATAGACAGGGCTACAAAAGGAAGGAATAGTTTCTTGGCCCAGGCATAACGTATAAGCATATAATTCTGTCTCGGGTTAATCTTTTCATAATCTAAGCCCAGCAGCAAACGTTTTGTTAAACCGCCGGCCTCTTTGGCCCAGGCCAAGCAAACCTTTGCGCATACCGGATTGCCGCTCAATGGCATATCAATCTCTATGGCGAGCTTAACCTTTTTTCCCTGGATTAATTTGATCAACTCGGGAGAGAGATCATTTACCGTCAGACAAATGCCGCCGTGTCCGATGTTGTTAGTAAACCCCTGGATCCAGGGAGAAAGGGGCTGTTTGCTGTCTGAACTTTCCAGGCGGAACTGCACCGGCAAAACAGTATCCAGGCGGATATATTTTCTGCGTTCTGACCCTGAATTATTATTACGCTTAGCGGACATAATCCTTAATCTTATGAGTTTTAATTTAATAATCTCAATGTATCATTTTAACCAGATTCTCTGCCGAATTCAACTTTAAATATTGCGCGCTTAAGCCTTGATCCAGCGCGCCTTGCCAAAAATGATTGGCAGGTATTAAATACTTTGAATCTTTTATCTAGCGGAGTCCTCACGCGAAGCGTGAGGGCCTGCCGAGTTTCATGAAACAGGATGCTAAACTATTTCCAGCTCTGAAATATTATCAATTTTAAAGGTACGTTCCTCTTTTTTAAGGCAGCAGAAGCCGATTAAATATTTATTTTTTGCGTCCTGGCGGATCTCCCTGGGGATTACCTCTCTTAAAGAAATGCTCGCATCCTTGGTAGACAAATATTTTATCTTTAGGCGTGCCTTTAATTGAATAGCCTTCTCAATCTGAGATATCTTTAAATGAGCGGCGCTTCCTAAGAATGCGGGATTAAAAGCAAAAAGGCTTGAGAAATCGGCAAAGCCTGTAATTCCTTTCTCCCGGCAGATGTTTTTAAGTTTGCTAAAAACCTCCCAGGCCATCTCCACGTCGGAAAAGGCACGATGCTGCTGCTTGGCTTTAATGCCTAATTTATCGGCAATAAACCAAAGCGCATAACGCTGCTGATTCGGCATAAGGCGCTTTGCCATGGTCAATATATCGAAATAACTCTGTCCGGTTAGCGCCGGCATGCCAATGATATTTAATTCGTTATCCAGGAAACTTAAATCAAACTCTATGTTGTAGGAGCAAAGATAGCTGCCTTGGGCGAAATCCAGGAACCTTGGCATCACTATCTCTATCCCGGGGGCATCTTTTAACATCTCCGGGGTGATTTTGTTTACCGCAAAGGCCTCCGGAGAAATTTCTCTTGCCGGATTAACTAAGGCGTCAAATCTAGCTATTCTCTCTTCGCCTTTTACCCTTAAACCCGCCAGCTCAACTATACGGTCTCCGGAACCAGGATTAAGCCCGGTAGTCTCGGTGTCAAATATGGTAAATTCAACTTCCTCAATATGTTTAAGCATCTCTGGTGGCGATATAAGCGGGAATCAGGCGCTTTGGTTTATAAGAAAGCTTCACCTTGCGTAAATTATCCAAGCCCGAATCATCCATAATATTAACATAATTACAATCTTTAAGCTCAGAGCTGAACCTGCTGAAAATAAACTGCGCTAATCCTTTGATGGAAAGGTCGGTTATCTCATAAAGTATGCAAAATGTATCATTATTTAATTTATAACCAAAAGTAAACCCTTTTATCCTGCCGTCAATCTTCACGACTATGCCTGCTAAACCCAGCTGCCTATAGCCAGATAACGCTTCTTTGATTACCTTGCGGTTATCCTCAAGCATACCGCAATAAATATCCTCCCGGGAATGCGTTTTACGTTCTTCTATCCAGGAACCAAACAGCCTTAAACAATCGGCCCTGTCTTTTAACTTGAGCCTTGAAACTTCAAAATTATGGTGTTTAACAAAATAATTGCATGAAGCGCGCTGGGACTTAAATTTATTTCCTTTAAAAAACTCCAGGTCGTTTCTTGCGCAAAGATAATCAGGGTATTTATCATGGCAGAGGTAACCTAAAGCACGATAATATTCTAAATCATTCTGCTCGATATTTTCAATGCGCGAGATATCTTTATTCTTGTTAATGCCATCCATAACCGCAAATGCCTGTTTTATAACAAGCGGCCGAAGCTCTTTTCCTAGCGGCGGAAGATACATAAAACATCCAATTTTATCGCGGAAAAAAACACAGAGGCTATTCTCAATCAGGGCCCAGCGGATATCAAAGATGGCCTTCCAAATATAGGTATTGGCAAAAGAAAAAGCCGCCAGTTCATGCCTGGTAAAAGCGATATGCTTATTAAATTCCCGCCGGTTTCTTAAAGTCAATTTATTTAGTTTCATGGGGCAATCTTAATTCGGCAACCTCTCTTACCTCTTCATAAGCCTGGATAATCTGGGGGTTATCTTCCAACATCTTCAGCTGTTTAGGAGAATTAAGATAACCGGAAAGATAAGAGATATAATCCTTGGCCTCCTGGCTGTTTATTTTCTCGCAAACATAAGGGCAATTTAAGTCAACAGTCAGGAGTACTCTATCCTTGCGCAAATTAATCAAGAAAGGATACAATTGGCATTCAAATGGCCGCATATCGTAAATTCTGCATTTATTATCCAGGCTGGATAAAAACGGGCAGATAAAATCTGCGCCATTGGGGTTAGCTATAGGTTGTATGCGGCGATCAATGGAGATGGAGGCGGCGGGAATATCTTTCTTATCCAACAGCCCCTGGATCTCCTCATCCAAAAGGCACGGGCTCCATATTGAATTGGTCTGCTTAAACCGGCAACAACCCTGGCATTTAAGGCAAAACTCCTGCGGTACAAACTGTTTAATCATTTTTTAATGACGGCGCAATTTAAGAAACAAGGTTATTATTTAACAATGCTGCCTAATTTGAGCTTTTTACCGGGGCTAAGGATAGACAGGGTATTTTCATCAGAACCGGCCAAAATCATTCCTTGGCTTTCTACCCCGCGCAATACCGCCGGTTCAAGATTATCTACCAAAACAACCTGTTTACCCAAAAGCTCCTCTTTAGAATAAAAATTTCTGATCCCGGCAACCACCTGCTTCTGCCTATCCCCTAAATCCAGAGTTAAAATTAACAGCTTATCCGCGTTAGGGTGTTCGTTAACCTCTTTTATCTCCGCTATTCTTAAATCCAGCTTCCTGAAATCATCGATAGTAGCCATATTCCTCCCATGCTTATGTAATAGATTATAAAAACAATGTGCCTTAGAACATTAATTCTACATAAAACTCAAGCTGATAGGCATTATTTGCCGAACCGTCACCGCGTAAATAGGGGCTGAATAAACTTCCATCCACATCATCGCGCTTTTCTTTATAAAACCTGCCTGGTATAAAACATCCTCCCAGGAAACCCAGGTTCATGTGGTCATTTACCCGGTAATCAATATAAAAATCCGCTTCATAGCCTAAATCGCGCGAGAGATACTTTCCCTGGCCGTTTAAGGTCCCTACAGGCCGGTTAAATGCGCTCAAATAGTACCCATACAGGCTTACGCAAAGTTTCTCTGTAAGATTATAATCAAAACCGACCGAAGGCATAATCAGGTTTTCAAAATCACCCGCGGCAAATGTCCCCGGCCGCGGGACTCCATAATTCAAACCATTACCACCGCTCATTGCTACAATGGGAAGCATACTTACATTACTGCTGCTTATTGCATCCCCCAGGTTAATATTGGTGGGAGAATAATAGCTAAAGGCGCGGTTTTTGCCCCCGGGATATTCGGTCAGCCCCTGCTCTGCCATCTCCGGAGTAGTTTTATTGCCAGAACAAAGCAGGAATTGCAATCCCGGAACAAACTTTCCCAGGGTATATTCCAACTCAGAGTAAAACATGTATCCGGTATGCTGGATATCTTTATAAGCGCTATCCTGGCTCTTGGCATAACCGAAATTATGCGCTGCCTCTAATCTTAAAGTAAAGTCATCCTCCTGCAACTCCCAGGCAGTACCGAATGTACCCAAAAGGTCTCTTTCAACGGGTGTAGCAAACAGATTATACCGTTTACCGTTAGAGGTATAATCCGCTAACATGCCTACATATGGCCAAAAGGTCTGTTTTCCAGAAGTAATCTTTACATCTGTGGAGAAGAAATTAGCCGCGTTAGGCTCATAATTCTGCCCCTGCTCTTCTTCCTGTTTAATATAGGGACCTAAATGAATTTTATAAACCAGGTCCGGACGGCAATAATAGAGCCGCCAAAGATAATTTTGTGTCTCTTGATACAGGGTGACTCCGTAATTTTCATAGCTGCCGTTAAGGCTAAAACCATTGCCTACTTCATAAATATACAATCCCGCTTTCAGGCCAAAATTATCCCGGATCCTGGTGTCCCACCAAAACTCTTCAACCTGCGGCAGTAATTCCGTGTTGCGGTACTCTTCAATTTCGCCTCCGGAGGTAATTAGCTTATTATGAATAAAAACCGGGGCGCTATAATCATACGGGCCATTACGCTCCAGCTTAATATAAAGTTTATTTACCGATTCCTTAAAGTCCGCGCTTAAAGCAAAACTGTAGTCTATGCCTAGATAAGCGGTGTGGTCATCTTTATTATGGCTGTCTAAATCCACTACGTTTTTCAAGCTTACCAGGTCTGCGCGGAAATAGGTGTCTAAAGCTAAAGATAACTGTTCGGTATTAAGCAATTCATAACCATGCGCCGGGAGTATAAAATTAAGCATAATAATTAAAGAGAGTGAGGCCTTCTTTATCATTTTCCCGATTTTCCAGATATGCGCATTTAAAACTTAAGATTATGGTAACACTTGCGGAGGGAAAACTCAAGGCAAAAGACGCCTTTAAGGCATCTTCAATGGGGAAGGGTAAAAAATGGCGGGGCCGACGAGATTTGGACTCGCGATTTCCTCCGTGACAGGGAGGCGCCTTAAACCAGACTAGGCCACGACCCCCGCAAATATCTAAATTTTAGAAACTTATTATACTGTCTTTTAAGCTAAAATCCACTATTTATTTTTATTGGATGGTGGGCGATAGAGGAGTTGAACCCCTGACCTTCTGAATGTAAATCAGACGCTCTAACCAACTGAGCTAATCGCCCCAAAGCTTAGGTTTTTTGTACCTTTCGATTAGCGAAATCCCCGTAGGGGGTGAGCTAATCGCCCCCGAAACTTATACTCCGGATAGTTTCCCCAGAATAATCAGGGTAAAAACCATGACAAAAAGTGCGACTGTCTCGACGATACCCAAAACCGCCAGGTAATTTCCAAAACCCTTGCCAGTCTCACCCATAGCATCGCAGGCACAGGCAGCACACTTGCCCTGGAAATATGCGGAAAGACCAATGGCTAAACCGGAAAATGCGCCTACCCCCCAAAGGTATTGCCCCTTCTCTGCCAATTCGATCATCTTGGTCATCACGATATTTCCATAGATTGTTTGTGTCAGGGGCGCTCCAACCAGAGCAACCAACAGGAATGAAGCGCTTTTATTCTGGTTAAAATTCTTTTTCCATGCCCCGATAGCCGCCATTCCAGCTACACCTGCCCCGGAGGCAGAGCCCAAAGCGGAAAGACCAAGCACCAACCCTAACCCCAAATCTTTAAATTGAATTAAAGTTCCTGTCTCCATCTTAATTCTCCTTTAAATGAGCGCATCGCTTACGGAACAATAGTAAACGTAAGTTATCTGCGCGAATTTGAGCAGCTTATGCTCCAATTTAGCGAAATCCCGCCGAATATATCAAAATTATCATAGATAATTTTGATATAGTTTCTTAGGCGTAATTTACCTTATTTACTTTCTTACAAAAGGTTTATAAGTAAAACCGCCCCAGGCAACATTGGCATGGCTGCAAAACTCCAATACATTAAGCCTTACACCATGGACTAAAACCGACATTGGGCCCAAAATAATATTAAGCATATGCCCGCAGGCAATAACCAAAGCGGCTATGATGATAGTTAAAAAATCGCCTTTTTTGATTATCCCCGCAGCCATAGCGTTAAAGGCATCCGCGATAGCTACGCCTGCCAGACCTACCGCAAAAAGGCGGATATAGGAAACTACGTCGGTAAAATTATTTACCAAACTCAAGGCTATTGTGCCTAATCCCGCGCCAATTGTTTTTAATATGTTTTTTTGCGGATTAGTGAAGAACAAAACCAAAACCAATCCGGCTACAATCAGCCAGCTCCCATATGGGGGGAAAGCATCGCCTAAAAGCAAAGTTTTGGCTAAGAAAAATACTGCCCAAATAATAGAAATCCAACCAATATCTGCCAGGGCGGATAATGCTGGAGCCTTTAGCGTTGCTTTCCAGCCATGGGCCAAAGACAGGTGTAAAGCGCCGATAAAAAAACATAATCCCTGGACGAATGACGCATTAAGCAGCGCCGGAACTAATGGTTTTACCCCTAAATTTAACAACCATTCCTGGCCAAAAAATGTCCCGCTTAACAACCCCCATATAATAGCGCAAAAACTAAGGATATAAAAGAGAAAAAACGCTCTCCTGTCTTTAATTTTATGCCCGATTTTCTTCTCTAACCAAAATGTAAGCAGCAGATAAATCGCTCCATATCCGGCATCACCAATAAGCATGCCAAAGAAAAGGCTAAAAAATATAATAAAAAGAGGACTGATATCAAGTTCACGGTACCCTGGGGTTAGCTCCAGCAATTTTAACACAGGTTTTATAAGCGAAACCCAGGCAGGATTACGCAGCAAGGTTGGCACAGCATCCTCTTCTTTGGGCTCCAGGGTTAGGATTCCCCAACCGTTTTGCTTTGCCTGCTTAAATAGGCTATCCTCTGCATCAACTGGTATATAACCTTTCAGGTATGTAATCTCATTTACCTGCCCCATGCCGCTTAATACAGAATAGAAATCTTTTTGATTTAAAAGGGTTTCTTCTGCGCTGATAAGGTCATTATTATAAACCAAATACCCGGACAGCTCTTCTCTTATATTGGCCATGATCTGGGCATCTTCGTTCAGCCTGTTTTCCATTCCCGATAATGACATCTTGGGTAATTCCAGCTCCTTAAAACCAATATTCATATCTTCCGTTGCTGCAACTAAACAATTTATTAATACCCCCTGTGCCGAAATCTTCTTTAACAGTATGCCTGACGGTAAGCTTTTAAGCTTATCCTTGGGGATCTGATACAACTTAATAAAAATGTTCTTTTCCCGCAAAGCATTGATTTGGCCAGGTTCAAAATCACCCCAACACTTCCATAAATCAATCCGGCTGTTTAAAGTTACTGAATACTCTCTTAGCTGGTTATATCTTTTCTGTAAATCAATTACGTGGCGGCAAACAGTTTGTAAATCCCCTGCTTTATGGATTATATATTTTGCCGGATGTTTCTCTGCCGCCGCGGATAAAATAGACCTCGCCTGCTCAATCAGGCTCAACTTCTCGCGGATTTCATTAAGCTCAGGTCCCGAAGGAAGATATTCATGCTCGACATGCACAACCCCCAAGGCGCCTAGGCTGTCCAGGCCAGCTTGTGCCTTGTTCTTTTGAATGAGCAAAAAAACTTTTTTCATTTTAACAATCATGCTAGCGCCTCTTCTAAAACCATCTCCTCAATTTTTCTCTTAGCGGTTTTACTGCGCCCGACGGCATTGGCCATCTGATCGCCAATATAAATCTTAATTAAGCGGATATTCTCCTCGGCCAGCGGAATCTTCACCTTCTCAAAGAGATTAACTCTTTGTGTGGTCACCCGCAGTTCCTGCTTTAGAATATCAACTCCTTCCTGAAGCAGTGAGATTTTCTTATTTAAAACAACTACCTCCCTTAAAGCCGGAATCGCCGCATCCAACCATAAGGGCGCCAGAAATAAATCATAATCTTTTTCGCTGAAACCTAATCTCTCAAATACAGGAATATCAACACCGGCAATATTCTTTTGATGGGTAATGGTTTTTTCTGTTTTCAAAAACAGCTTGATTGCTACCTCAGGCTCAGCCAGCAAACCCGCCCAGGCAAGAATTGCCTGTCTTTTTTTAATCAACGTTTGTTTTAGATCCTGGAGGATTATATTTTGCTGCAGAATTTCTAACTGTAGCTGCTGTTTCTTTAGCTGGAGTGTGGGCAGATAACGCTGAAATTGCCTTAAAGCATCGCGCTGCCTTTTTAATTCTCCTTTGGTAAACTTAATCTTTGCCATAATAATAAATTAGGGACGGTTCTCAACTCAAAGCAAAACTGTCCCCTGTTTAGGGGACAGTTTAAGATTGTTTTGAGAACCGTCCCTGGATTGGGGCCAAAATTTTTCAACTATTGAAAGCTTTATCCCGGTTTCCTCGGGAGTAAAGCAATCACTAAGAATCTGCCAGCCTAAATCCAGGGCCTTTTCCAACGGGATATTGACTTTAAGCGACATCATATTTTTTTCAAAAAGCGCCCCGTACTTAAGCAGTTTTTCATCCCAGGCGCTCATTTGAAAACCCATAGATTGCTTCTCCAGGGTTTCCCGGTAACTGGCAAAAAGCTGAATCATCGTATCCATAATCGTACGATGGTCAGCCCGGGTCTTTGCGTTAACCTGTTGTTTTAGACGGCTTAAAGACCCGAAAGGCTCAATCACCCCGGCCTTTAAATAAAATTGCCCTTCGGTAATATAGCCGGTATTATCCGGGACAGGATGCGTCACATCATCTCCGGGCATGGTTGTGGCGGAAAGAATAGTGATTGAACCGGCCCCTTCAAAATCAACTGCTTTTTCATATCTAGCAGCGAGCTGGCTATAAAGATCACCCGGGTAACCGCGGTTAGAAGGAACCTGTTCCATAGTAATTGAGATTTCTTTCAAGGCATCTGCAAAATTAGTCATATCGGTTAATAAAACTAAAACCCGCTTGCCTTTTAAGGCAAAATCCTCGGCTACCGCTAAACTAATATCCGGTACCAGCAAACACTCTACAGTCGGGTCAGCTGCGGTGTGCATAAAAAATACGCATCGGGAAAGTGCCCCATGGGCATTTAAGGTCTCTTTAAAAAAGAGATAGTCATCATATTTTAGCCCCATGCCTCCCACAATAATAATATCTACCTCCGCCTGGATAGCGATACGCGCCAAAAGTTCATTATAGGGCTCTCCGGCGATTGAAAAAATCGGTAGTTTCTGGGATTCGACAAGTGAATTAAAAACATCAATCATGGGAATTCCCGTACGGATAATTTTATTCGGAATAATTCTTTTAGCCGGGTTTACCGAAGGCGCCCCGATATCAATTAACCCATCGCTTAAGACCGGACCATGATCCAGGGGCAGGCCGCTGCCGTTAAATATGCGGCCGAGTAAATTTTCACCCGTAGCCACCCGCATCGGAAACCCTAAAAATCTTACCCTATCGCCTGTGGCGATGCCGCGTGTCCCGGCAAAAACCTGCAAAGATATTTTCTTAGCATCAATGCGGATCACCTGGGCTAAAGATGCGCCGCGGCTGGTGGTAATCTGGGCGATCTCGGAATACCCTACCCCTTCGGCTTCCACTGTAATCACATCACCGGCGATTTGAATAATATTGGTATAAGCTTTCTGCATATTTAGCGGTCTTTCTTGATTTTTTTGCTTTCCAGCAAGGTTATAATTTGAGACTCGATTTTTTTAAATTCCTGGCTATTATATTCGGCAGAATTCCAGGTACGCATAAGCTGGCGTAAGGTTTGGAAAAAATACAGGGCGGACGCCTTATCCTCCAGATTATATTCTCCATCCAATACCCCAGAAATAAATTCTAATAAATAAATCTGCCTTTCCTTGGAAGTAGCCTCATCTACGGCATCGAAAGCGTTCTGCTGCAAATAAACAAAGTCAAAGAAATCCCCTTTAAGATATTCAATATAATCCGCAAGCGCAGTCCCTTCTTCGCCGATGACTTTCATCATTTGGGCAATTTCGTTGCCGCGATTCAAAATTGATTGATATTTTTCTTTGTATTCCGGTTTAACGAAACCGGCGTATTTACTCCAGCTGATTAAAGGGTCAATAGCCGGATATTTTCTGGCATCTGATCGTTCACGGGAAAGCCCGTGAAAGGCACCGACAACTTTAAGCGTGGCCTGCGTCACCGGCTCCTCAAAGTTTCCTCCGGCCGGGCTAACCGCCCCTCCAATGGTAACTGATCCGGTCCCACCCGCTCGCAGCCTGACCACTCCGGCGCGTTCGTAAAAAGAAGCGATTCGGCTTTCCAAATATGCCGGAAATGCCTCTTCTCCCGGGATCTCCTCAAGGCGTCCGCTCATTTCACGCATTGCCTGCGCCCAGCGGGAGGTAGAATCCGCTAATAATAAAACATTCAGCCCCATCTGGCGGTAATATTCCGCAATGGTTACCGCCGTATAAACACTGGATTCCCGGGCAGCCACCGGCATAGAACTGGTGTTACAAATAATTACCGTACGGTCAATTAAAGGCTTCTTTGTCCGCGGGTCAATTAATTCAGGAAAGGTTCTTAATGTTTCCACTACCTCCCCGGCGCGTTCACCACAAGCGGCGATAATCACGATATCCACTTCCGCGTGACGGCTGACTAATTGCTGTAAGACGGTCTTGCCCGCACCGAACGGCCCGGGGATACAATAAGTACCTCCGCGGTTAACCGGAAAGAGTGAATCAATCAGGCGCATTTTAGTAACCAACGGCTCACTTGGCCTTAATTTTTCCGCATAGGCGCAAATCGGTATCTTGACCGGCCAGATCTGCTGTAAAAAAACATCGTGTAAGATCCCGGTGCTGTCTTTAAGCTGGGCAACCACCTGTTTTAAATTATATTTACCCGGAGAGGCAATGCTAACCACCTCTAAACTGCCGCTGAGGGCAAAAGGGGCCATAATATAATGCTTAAAAATCTTTTCCGGCACAAAACCTAACCAGCTACCCGCCAACACTTTATCCTGCGGTTTAACCAGAGGCGTAAATTCCCACTGGGTTTCATCGGGCAGGGCTTCAAGATAAACCCCTCTCTTCAAAAAAAACCCGCATTTTTTGGCTAATGCCGGAAGGGGATTCTGTAAGCCATCAAAAATCTGCCCTAATAACCCCGGGCCAAGCTCAACAGAAAGAAGCTCATGGCTAAACTCCACGGTATCACCCGCCTTCAGCCCCTGGGTACTCTCATAAACCTGCATCTCAGCCTGGTTCTGGCGCACACGGATTACCTCGGCTTTTAAGCGCTCCTGGCCGTGAATGATATAAGCTACTTCATTCTGAATAATTTGCCCGTTAACCTGTGCGGTGACCATATTGGCATTAACTTTAATTACCTTTCCCGTCCTTATTTTTTCCATAGTGAATTTAATTTAAAACTGCGGTGTCTAACAAGTGCTCTTTGTCTGCTGTTTGAATTTTTTCCCAACGCTCCAGAATCTTAAGCCTTAACCCGTAAATCAGCAAGAAATCAAAATCAAAATAGTGCCCCAGGCTTAAATCTTCCAGAAAATTCCATCTGGCCTGATCAAGAATCTTCTCCGCTTCCAATATTGAAGTGCTCCGGTAAGCAGCCATCGCCACATGGCTGATCCAGGCCTGCGCTGAATCCGGAAGGCGCAAGAATTTTAAAGCATCGACTTTTCCCCGGGCTGCCCTGGCATGCACCAATTCATTTCTAAGGGTAATCTCAAAATTAACCCACTGCCTTAAACTAGCGATTCCCTGAACATCTAAAGAATAGCTGTTTTGCCCGCAGGCGCTGCGTAAAATTTCAAGTTCTTTATCCGGCATCAAATTCTTGCACTTGTCAAAGAAATTTTCCAGGCTAAATGGTAATTTAGCCGAAAAATTCAGTACCGGTAAACTAGAAATCAAATAAACATAATATGCGGACATTTATTCGGATTTTAGGATCTTGCTTAATTCCGGCCTCAAGGAACCAGAGATATAATCGCTGAGTGCCTGGCCGCTAAAATCAAAGATAGACTTACCGGCGTCAAAACTAATAATGAAACCGCTATTAATCCCCTCTGCGGATTTTAACACCACTGATCTCTTGGTTTCTTCTGCCAGTTGCTTTAATAATCCCTGCTCCAGCTTGTCCTTGTCCTGTTGATCCAAAGATACAATAATCTGTGATCCTAAAGAGAGCGGGGCATTTTTAATCAAAGCTCCGATAATTTTTGCCAGCTCTTCCGGGCTCAAGGCCTGGCGTAAATCCGACTTAATCAAGCGGTCTAACATAGCAATAATTTCCTGTCTTAAACTAATCAACAAATCCCGGCTGGCCTGTTTTAAATCCGCCCGGGTAGAATCATCCGTCTTTTTAGCCTGGCTATTCGCCTGTTCAATAATCTTTTGGGCTTCGGTTTTTGCCTGTGAAATTATTCTCAAGGCCTCTTTTTCGGCATCGGCTTTTATTTGCGCCGCCTGCTTCTCTCCTGCCACTATCCCGTCCTGCTGAATTTTTGCAATTAAATCTTTAATTTCCTGCGCCATTTAACTCTCCTAACAGTTCATCTGTTTTTGCAATCGGATTGTCTGCTTTTAAAATTGGCCGGCCGATGACTAAAAAATTACTTCCTGCTTCTACTGCCTGTTTTACGCTAGCTATGCGTTTCTGATCGCCTGCTACATCTTTACTTGATCTTATCCCGGGAGTAACGATGATAAAATCTGTTCCGCATGCTTTTCTTACTCCCGCAGCTTCAAGCGCTGAACAAACAACGCCATCTAAACCCGAATCTTTAGCAAGTTTTGACGCTTCAAGAACATCTTCCAACGTGTTTTGATTATTACCATCGCTGGTGAGCCGCGTTACTCCTACAACAAAGGGTTTCTCAATATTCAACTCTTTAGCTTTTTCAATAGCCCCTTTTACAGCAGCCTCTAGCATTGGCCGGCCACCCTTTATATGCACGGTCATCATAAACACGGGAAAAGTAAGATTCTCTTTTAACTCTTTAGCTGAACCTGCTTGATGAGGAACAATGCTTATTGTCGAACCGGTGCCAATCGAATAATATACTGTATTGGGAATATCATGAAATTTTAAATCTAAGAAAACCTTTCCCCCTCTATCTCCTACCATTTTTACTGCCTCTGGACCACACGCAGTAAATAACTGACTTCCGATCTTAAATAACTTTATCTTGGGATAAAGCAAATCGACAAAATGCTTCGCTTGCTCTAATGTATCTACGTCTAAAGCCAATACGATCTCGGACTTACCTAATCTTTGCATGCTTTTAATCTCCCGGTAATACTACTTAAATCCGGGATACCATTATCTGCCATATATTTTTTTAATCCGGAGATAATTTCCAGGCTTGCTCTCGGGTTAACAAAATTTGCGGTTCCCACACTGACAGCTGTGGCGCCGGCAATAAGAAATTCCAGGGCGCTTTCTGTGTCCATTATACCACCCATGCCGATAATGGGAATCTTAATCTTATTATAAACCTCCCAAACCATTTTTACCGCTACCGGCCTGATTGCCGGGCCGCTCAAGCCGCCAATCCAGGATCCAATCTTAGGCGCGCGCTTATGCACATCTATGCTCATGCCGGTAAGCGTGTTAATTAAAGCTATGGCATCACTACCTGCCTGCTGCGCTGCTAAAGCAATCTCTGAAATCGAAGTAACATTAGGGGATAGCTTGGTAATCAAGCATTTATTAGTAAGCTTGCGCACCGCGCTAACCAACGCAAAGGTCTCCCCGGCATCCTGAGAAATTAATTTATTTTTTTGTAGGTTAGGGCAGGAGATATTAAGTTCAATTGCGGAAACTGCGCTGATTTTATCCAGCTGTTCAACCAGGACAGAAAATTCTTCGGGGTCGTCTTCTGCGGCGATACTTACAATAACCGGGATACCCAGCTTCTTTAAAAAGCTAAGTTTCTCCTCAATAAATCTATCTATGCCAGGATTCTCCAGACCTATGGAATTAAGCATGCCGGAAGGAGTTTCGCATGTCCGGGGGGCAAGGTTGCCAGGGCGCGGTTTTAAGGTGATAGTTTTAGTAACAATAGCTCCCAGTTTCTTTAAATCCATTAGCCCCTTAAACTCCTCGGCATAGCCAAAAGTACCGGAGGCTACCATTACCGGGTTCTTCAAAGCAAGATTACCAATATTAACGCTTAGCTCTGATTTAGTTTTCTTCACCAAGTTAACTCCTTGCCCGAAAAAACCGGCCCGTCTTTACAAACTCTTTTATATCCGGATTTAGTAGATACAACGCAGCCCAGGCAGGCACCGAACCCACAGGCCATATGAGTTTCCAGCGAAAGCTGGCTGGCAATATTATTTTCACAAGAGATCTCGCTAACAGCTTTTAACATTAATTGCGGGCCGCAGGCATATATATTTTCCGGTTTGCTAATTTGATTTTTCTTTATTAAGATTTCTTTTAAGAGTTCCGTAACTTTACCCTTAAACCCCAGAGAACCGTCATCAGTAGCGATTATTACTTTGCACCCTAAAGCTTTAAATTCGCCGAGACAAAGGACCTGCTCCTTTTTCCTTGCCCCGATTAAAACCAAAGGTTTGTTCAATTTCATCTTCTCGGCCAGAAAAACTAAAGGTGCTACCCCCATGCCTCCGGCAACTAAAACAGTTTCTCGCTGATCAGATTTTTTAGTCATCCTGCCATACTTAAAACCATTACCCAGAGGGCCGATAATATCCAGAAAATCACCTATTTTTTCCCCGGATAAAATCTGCGTACCCGGGCCGATAACTTCATAAATAAGTTTGACCTTTGCCTTGCTTACACTGTGGATACTGATTGGCCTTCTTAACAACGGGTCCGTTCCATCGCTAACCTTAACCTCTACAAACTGCCCCGGGCAGGCGCTTTTAGCAATTAAGCCGGACTCAAATTCTAGATGCCAATAATTGTTTTTAAGCTTCCTGTGGGAAACTATTTTAGCTTTTACCTGCGCCGTTTCCATTTTTTTTATTTGTCCACTTACTGAGTAAAAGTATGAAAATTATAAATAGAACGAAGGTTAACAATAGCCAAGCGGCTTGACGTATATAAACCTTAACCCCCTCTTTGGAAATACCCTCCCAAGATGCCACGAATAAGGTTAATAAAAGAAGCGTTAAAATCGAGCCGATCTCTTTTTTAAACCAGGATAGCTTTATAGGTAAATACTCGCTTATGTCCAATTTAGTTATCGTAAATAATGACGGCAGGATACGCGGCACCTTCTTGCAGTAATCTTTATATGATTCAGGGAACAACGCTAAAAGTTTATTTTCTTCTTTATATATAAGCACTATATACCGGATAATAAAAACTATAATAAAAATTAACACTGCCCACCACTTAAACACCGCCAACACTACCCCCAGGCCGATTAAAAATATACCCAGATACATGGGATTGCGCACAATCTGGTAAGGCCCGCCCTGTATTAATTCCTGGCTTTCACAGGAATGCTCTGCCTTATATCCGCGGGCAGAAACGCGGATTATCTGGCCTAAGAAGATAAAGGCAAAACCCAGAAGTTCTATATATTCCTCTATTCCCGTATTAAGATTATTGCGGAAGAAAAACCTGGGGAAAAATACAACCATAATTGCCGCGCAGGCCATAATGACCCCATTAATTTTAAGGCGTTTTTTCATAATATATCCTCGATCATATTTCTCTGAAGCTTATCTCTGGCACTTGGGACAAAAAAAAGTGCCTCTTCCAGCCTGGGTAATCCTTTTAATCAAACTTTTGCAGATAAAACAAGGCAGACCTTGCCTGCCATAAACCCGGTGCAGCTTAACATAGTTTCCCGGCTTACCCGAAAGCCGCACATAATCGTCAACGGAAGAACCTCCGTGCGTAATCGCGCTGTTTAACACCCCTCTAGTTTCTTTATATAGCGCTTTTGTTTCTTCTGCACTTAAACTTAGCGCAGGTCTCCACGGGTCAATCTTAGCCCGGAACAGAATTTCAGAAGCATAAAGATTGCCGATCCCGGAGATAAACGACTGATCCATAAGCAAGGGCTTGATCTTGGTTTTCTTCTTAGAGAGCATATCCTTAAAATCGCCATAAGTCAAATCAAATGGCTCAGGACCGAGCCTTTGGACAAATTTTATTTTTCTCCAGTCATCAACCAAGCGTAGTTCCCCGAATAAACGCTGGTCATTAAAATCCAGGATTTTGCCTCCGGAAAGATAAAAGGCCACACGGCTACTATTAGAACCACCAGGGAAAACTAGCTGCCCGGTCATCTTTAGGTGTATAGTCAAAGCCGAGCCATCCGATAGCTCTAAAATCAAAAGCTTTGCACGGCGCAAAACCTTTTTTATGACTAATCCCTTAAGTGATTTTTTAAATACACCCGAGGAAGGCTCCCGTATAACCATGGGATTATGCACGCAGACCCTGGTAATTTTCTTGCCCAGGATCATCTTTTGCAAATCCCTTCTGATTGTCTCTACTTCCGGCAGCTCCGGCATATTCTTACCTACTTAATTTTCTTGCCTTTAACCTTATGATACTCCTGTAATGATTTCACACTTAAATCTTTTTTCATGAACATCTCGATCCCGTTTACCGTTGCCTGGGCTCCGAAAATTGTAGTAGTATAAGGTATATTATAAAGGATTACTTGCGAGCGAATCTTTACCTCATCCTGGCGGGGTATCCTGCCTGAAGGTGTATTAATCACCATCTGAATCTTGCCGTCTTTCATCAAATCCAGGATATTTGGCCTGCCCTCGGTGATTTTAGGCAACACCTTGGCCGGGATATTGTTTTTCTCTAAAACCGAGGCTGTACCGCTGGAGGCAAAAATATTAAACCCTAAATCTTTTAATTTCTTGGCGATCGCGATCACGTCTCTTTTATCCCGGTCATGCACGGAAATAAACACGTTGCCCTTCTTAGGGATCTTCTGCCCGGCGGCAATCTGGCTCTTGATATAAGCGCTGGAAAAATCCATGTCAATCCCCATAACCTCACCGGTAGATTTCATCTCCGGGCCCAACATTACATCCACCCCCGGAAAACGATTAAAAGGAAAAACTGATTCCTTCACCGCTACGTGCCGGGGGATTATTTCTTCGGAAAAACCCAGGTTTTTGAGCTTTTTACCCAACATAACCTTGGTGGCCAATTTTGCCAGAGGCACACCGATAACCTTAGAAACTAAAGGCACGGTGCGCGATGCGCGGGGGTTAACCTCTAATATATACACCTTGGCATCTTTAACCGCGTACTGTACATTCATTAAACCTATAATATTAAGCTCTTTGGCCAAACTATAAGAGGCCTTCCTTATTTTCTCTAAGATATCCGGAGACAGGGTATAGGTAGGAAGGGACATTGCCGCATCCCCCGAATGCACCCCTGCCTGTTCAATGTGTTCCAAAATTCCGCCGATAACAAAAGTTTCGCCGTCTCCGATTAAATCCACATCCACTTCAATGGCATCCTCAAGGAATTTATCTATCAATATAGGATGCTCTCCGGAAACCTCGGCTGCCTCTTTAATAAATCTTTCTAAAAGTTCTGCGTCATAAACAATCTCCATCGCCCTGCCGCCCAAGACATATGATGGCCTGACCAATACGGGATAGCCGATATTACTAGCTACCTTCTGCGCCTCTTCAAAGGTAAATACTGTGCCGCTATTCGGCTGCAGCAGGCCCAATTTATCAATCATGTGTTTAAAGCGCTTGCGGTCTTCGGCAATATCAATGCTCTCAGAACTAGTCCCTAAAATATTTACCCCTGCCTCTCGTAAAGCCACCGCCAAATTAATCGGAGTCTGGCCGCCGAACTGCACGATCACGCCGATCGGTTTCTCCAACTCAATAATATTCATGATGTCTTCAAAAGTAAGCGGTTCAAAATAAAGCCGGTCAGAGGTATCGTAATCGGTTGAGACCGTCTCCGGGTTACAGTTAACCATTATGCTATCTACACCCTCCTCCTTAAGCGCGTAGGCAGCATGACAGCAGCAATAATCAAACTCGATGCCCTGGCCAATCCTGTTTGGACCACCTCCCAGGATTATCACCTTCTTATTCCTGCTGGGCCTGGCCTCATCCTTAGTTTCTTGTGTCGAATAAAAATACGGCTGTTTGGCGTTAAACTCTCCGGCACAGGTATCTACTAATTTATAGACCGGCTTTGAATTATTTTTCTTACGTAACTGTCTCACCTTTTCCTCCTTGGCATTAAGCAGAAAGGCAAGCTGGATATCGGAAAACCCGTCTGCCTTTGCCTGCGCCAACAACTCCTGCGGGATATTCGGCTCATCTTCTGTTTTTTTGTTCTTATAACGCTTGATTTCTTCCTCCAGCTCCACCAGTTGTTTCATGTTGTCAATAAACCAGCGGTCAATGCGGCTTAAGGAGTAAATTTCGTCTATGCTTAGGCCGGCTTTTAATGCGTAACGTATATAAAAAAGCCTTTCGTCGTTGGGAGTAGAAACTTTATCCTTAATCTGTTTAAGTAAAGCGCTATCTGCATTTTTAAGCATTTCATCGCTAATCTTATCCTTGCCATCAGCGCCAAAACCATATCGTTTTATTTCAATCGAGCGCATGCCTTTTTGCAGGGCCTCTTTAAAATTTCTTCCTATGGACATTGCCTCTCCTACGGCCTTCATCGAAGTATTCAATACCCTTTCCGCGTACGGAAATTTCTCAAAAGTAAACCTGCAGATTTTAAATACACAGTAATCCACGGTCGGCTCAAAAAATGAAGTGGTTTTACTGGTAATTTGATTCATCACTTCAGGTAAGGTCAGGCCTATTGCCAGCTTTGTAGCGATCCTGGCGATAGGAACTCCTGTAGCCTTTGATGCCAAGGCCGAAGAGCGGGAAAGCCTGGGATTAACTTCGATAATCACAATCTTGCCATTATCCGGATTCTGTCCAAACTGGATATTCGCCCCGCCGCCTGATATTCCGATCTTACGAATAATCTTTTTACAGAAATTAACAAAGTTGGTATACTCCTCAGGAGTCAAGGTCTGGGCAGGGGCAACAACAATACTGTCTCCGGTGTGCACGCCCATAGGATCAACGTTCTCCATAGAGGTAATCATAATCACGTTGTCCGCACAGTCACGCATTACCTCAAATTCAATCTCTTTCCAGCCCAAAACCGACTGCTCTACTAAAACCTGATGCACTGGGCTGGCCTCGATCCCTTTGGCGAGAAATGTTTCTAACTCTTCTTTATTATATGCTATTGCCCCTCCGCTGCCACCCAGGCAATATGCCGGACGCAGGATCAACGGAAACCCGATATCTAAACCAATCTTCATCCCTTCCTTAACGGTTGTGGCAATTCCGCTTTTAGGAGTATCTACTCCAATCTCATGCATCGCCTTTTTAAAAAGATCCCTGTCCTCAGCGCAAGAAATAGCCTCGACAGAAGAACCTATTGATTCAACCCCGTATTTCTTAAGTACACCCTGTTGCATTAAAAAGAAGGCCAGATTTAACCCGGTTTGACCCCCGAGGGTAGGCAATATAGCGTCCGGACGTTCCTTGGCAATTATTTTCGTAAGCACATCCACGGTCAATGGTTCAATGTAAGTAACATCAGCCATCCCGGGATCCGTCATGATTGTTGCCGGGTTGGAATTCACTAAAATCGTGCGGTATCCTTCCTCCCTTAAAGCCTTGCAGGCCTGAGAACCCGAATAATCAAATTCACAAGCCTGGCCGATAATAATCGGACCTGAACCAATTATCAAAACCTTCTTTATATCTTTGCGCCTTGGCATATTTATCTCCTTGTGCACAGACACACACCGACGCAATCCCTATTGGCGTCGGGTGCTTAATAGTTTATTAAATTTAATTAATATGGGATTCACCTGATCAAAACCTGAAGATACTGGATTGTATTGCGCACCTATCAGTTTTAATTTTTTATTTTCAATCTCCTCTGGCGTATGGTCATTTAGGTTGTAAGCAGTAACCTTTAGCCCTTTAATTTTACGTAATGCATCCTGGTCAATAACATAGCCATGATTTTGCACCGTAATTTCCCCCTTGAATGAACCTGGCCTGGCTAATGGATAGTTTGCTCCCCGGTGACCTAGCTTTAGCCGGCTTAACCCTGCTCCTAAAGCAGCCGCTAAAACCTGGCAGCCCGTAGCGGCCCCTAATACAGGTACCTTACCAATAAGCGGTCTTATGTTTTGCGCTACCTGGCTTAGACCCGGATCATTTTCAGGGCCGCTTGAGATAATTACCCCCTTAGGGTTGATTGATAAAATTTGCTTTGCGCTGGCATTATAAGGAAAAATGTTTAAAGAAAAACCCAATGTTTCTAATTGTTTTAAAAGGCCATGGGTTACCCCTAGGTCTAAAACCGCTAATTTCTTGCCTTTTCCTAAAATCTTCACCCGGGATACCGAAACCTCCGGCAAAAGAGTTTGCGCGGGCTGTTTCTTAATCTGGTTTATCTTTTCCGCTAATTTTTTAGTATCAAACTCCTTGGTGGAAATTATCCCAAACAGCGGCCCCTTCTCTCTCAAATGCACAGCCAGGGTGCGCGTATCCAGGTTATAAATTGCTAATGCGTTATTTTCTTTTAGGAAATCATCCAGGCTGGCTTTGGCCTGAAAATTAGAATAAATCCGGCTTTTCTCTTTAACTGCCAGGGCGCTTACCCAAACCTTATTTGACTCATTAAATTTCGGAGCAACCCCATAATTACCGATTAACGGATAGGTCAATACAAGGATTTTACCGGCATTGGCAGGATCAGTAATCATCTCCTGATATCCTACTACCGCGGTATTCAAAATTATCTCCCCGAAGCGTTCCGCGCCTGAATCACTGCTTGCGTTAAAACTTTTACCGTCTTCTAAAACTAAGATCGCCTTCATGACTTAACCTCTCCTATTTTTAAGATTTCGCTTATTTTATTTATCCCTTCATCAATATTGGAAACCTTGATTACGCCTTTAATATCCCATAAACCTAAACTAATAACCGGTATTCTAAATTGCAAACAATAGGCGATCTCTGAAAGAGTGCCGGCTTCTCCAGGAAGCGCCACTACCACATCCGCGGCCTTGATTACTAAAACATTCCGAGCTAACCCCATGCCTGTTGGGACAACTATATCCACAAATTCATTAGCCTCTTTCTTGTCATAACCTGGTATAATACCTATAGTTAAGCCTCCTTCACCCTTGAATCCAGAACAAACCGCCTTCATTGTACCACTTAGTCCTCCTGTAACGAGTATATCAACCACTTTTGCCAGTTTTTTACCTAAATTATGGGCAATTTGCTCCACTTCATTCGTACAGCTATGTCCACCTATTACTGCAACTATTTTTTTACGCATATTGTTTTCTTGCGCCTGGCAGGAATTGAACCTGCACCACCAGCTTCGGAGGCTGGTGCCCTATCCGTTGGGCCACAGGCGCGTTATATTTTCAAATAACTTTATTTAAAATAAATTAAGCTGCTGTTCATGTTTTTCTTCGGGTAAGTCTTTATCAAATATTGAAATTATACCGTATTCTCCATCATAACCAGGTTTTATGCTCACCTTACCCGCGCGCATCCTCATAATACCCTCCACAACCTTGGCCGGTAATTTTTTGAGCAAATCTTCCCTGGAAGCACGCAGCAATATATCAAACTCTGTGCCAAAATTCGCTAAGTAGCTCCGGTAATCTCTTTCCACTCCTACGCTCGTCTTAGCCACCCCCCTTACTTCCGCGATAATCTGATCCAGTGAAACAAGGTTTTTAAAAGGTATGGCGTTGCCGGGGACAAAACCTTCTTTGCGGTCAGCTAATTTCTCAACCCGGTTAAGCACCCCTATAGTTATGTTTTTGCCGCACTTAGGGCATTTCCCATTATGCGCTTTTGTTTCCTGGGGTGACCAACGAATGCCGCAAAGCCTGTGACCATCAAAGTGATATTTACCTTCTTCGGGGAAAAATTCTATGGTATAAAGAAATCTTTTTTTGTCTTTTGCCTTTAAAACATCCCTTATGGTTTTGTAATCCAAGTCGCAATTAAAGACATTCGCCTCGCGGCCGATTCTTGAGGGGGAATGCGAATCACTATTGGAAATTAAGGTAAATCTGTCTAAGGCGCTTAAGCGCCAATTCATTGTCGGATCACTTGAAAGCCCGGTCTCAAGCGCGAAGATCTTTTCTGTCTGCGCCTCAAAACAATCCTCAATTCTGTCAAACCCTGACATAGAACCAAATACGGAAAACCAGGGGGTCCAGATATGCCCGGGAATAATCATGCAGTTTTCATCAATATCAAAAACAATCCGCGCAAGCTCCGCGGCATCCAAACCCAATATCGGCCGACCGTCGCTGGCAAGATTACCAATCCTGCCCAGCCGTTCGTTTATCTTGTCAACGCTTTTAAATGAAGGGCTAAAAATTAAATTATGGATACGATAGGTGCGCCCGCCTTTAGAGTAAATACTGCTTACTTCGGCAGTAAGCATAAAATAAATCCCGGCGTGTTTATACAGGCCATTGCCGCAATCTTCCAGCGTATGCTTTAACTCTTCCAGCCAGAGATGATGCGTAAAATCACCGGTGCCCATAAGAGTTACACCTTTTAATTTTGCCCACTCTGCAAGATGCTTAACATCCATATCACGGCTGGTAGCCCGGGAGTATTTGGAATGAATATGAAAATCGGCGATAAATTCCATTTTTAATGAGCGCTTAACTTACGAACATAAAATGTAAGTAAGTTAATGCGCGAATTAATACTTTGCCTTGCAGGCAGAGTATCCCTCCTATTTTGCATGTACTATTTTCCCATTGCAAATTGTATAATCTACCGTTCCTCTTAATGAGCGGCCGAGAAAAGCGGAATTCTTAGATTTAGAAACCAGTTCATTTTCTTTAACCAGCCAGTTTTTCCCGCCGGAAATAATCACTACGTCTGCTGGTGCGCCGGGGCTCAAAGAGCCCCTATCTACACCCAGTATTCTGGACGGATTAAAAGAGAGCTTTTCAAATAGCTTGGTCCAGTCTATTAATTCTGAATCGACCAGCTCAGTTACGCTCACAGCCAACTCGGTCTCCAGCCCAACAACCCCAAACTCCGCGCGCTCAAACTCAATATCTTTTTCATTATCCGTATGCGGGGCATGGTCAGAAGCGATGGCATCGATTGTGCCATCCCTTAACCCCTGCTTAATCGCCAATAAGTCTTCCGGGCTTCTTAACGGCGGATTCATCTTCATATTTGTATCATATCCCAAGAGCGCGTCTTCTGTTAGAGAAAAATAATGGGGAGCGGTTTCACAAGTTAGCTTCATGCCTTTTTTCTTGGCCTTGGCAATTATTTCTACTGATTGCCGGCAGCTAACATGGGCAATATGCACAGCTGCGCCGGACTTTTCCGCTAATGCTATATCGCGCGCCACTCTTTTATATTCTGATTCATTAGAAATACCGCGTAAGCCCAGCCGCGTAGAATTAAAACCCAAATTAATTACCCCTTTGCCGGAGATTTTTTTATCCTCACAGTGACAGATAATCAAAATCCCGGCCTGTCTTGCCTTCTTAAATGCCTCAAGCATGAGCTCCTCGTTATCGACGGAGCAACCGTCGTCGCTTAACGCATAAGCGCCGTTTTTCTTTAAGATTGCGGCCGGGCTTAATTCTTTGCCTTGGCGGCCCTTAGTGATGGTGCCGCAGACAAGCACATTGATTTTAGCGTCTTTACTGATTATTCCTTTTAACAATTTTATGTTTTCCGCGCAATCCATGGCCGGGTTGGTATTGGGCATAGCCAAAACCGTAGTCACCCCGCCTTTGGCAGCAGCGGCTGTAGCGGTAGATACCGTCTCCTTATCCTCTCTTCCGGGCTGACGTAAATGCACATGCATATCAACAATGCCCGGGCCAACAATCTTGCCCGCTGCATCTATTAAGTCATCCGCCTGCATTTTAATATCCCTGGCTATTTTGGCTATTTTGTTATCCTCAATTAAAATATCTAAAACAGCGTCAATTTTATTCGCCGGGTCAACCACCCTTCCGCCTTTAATTAATATGCTCATATTCTCGCTTCCCTTGCCTGGGCCACTAAAAATAAAACCGCCATGCGTACGGCAATACCATTGGTTACCTGGTCTAAAATCACGGAATTTTTCCCATCTGCTACTCCGCTGGATATTTCAATCCCCCGGTTAATCGGTCCGGGATGCATAATAATAATGTCTTTTTTAACCCTGGCCAATCTCTCTTCGGTAATACCAAACTTTTTATAATAATCCAGCTGCTCCGGAAATGCCGTGCCTTCATCCCGCTCAAACTGCATTCTTAGGACATTTACCGCATCGGTATTTTTCAAAACCTCGTCTATGTTGCTTGATGTCTTTACGCCGGTCTTCTCTATTTCAGCAGGAAGCAGCATTTCAGGCGCGCAGACAGTAACATTAGCCCCCAATTTAGTCAAGCCCCAGATATTGGAGCGGGCAACCCGCGAATGCGCTATATCGCCTACAATAGCCACATTTAAACCTTTTATTCTTCCCAGTTTTTCTTTTAACGTAAAAATGTCAAGCAGCGCCTGGGTAGGATGCTCATGCCAACCGTCACCGGCATTAACTACGCTGATATCTAACGCAGCTGCCAGCATATTTGCCGCTCCTGAACAATTATGCCGCATGATAATTATATCTGCCTTAAGCGCCTGAATGTTTTTACCGGTATCAATCAGGGTTTCACCTTTGCGTACGCTTGAAGTCTCTGTGGCGATATTGATAACGTCGGCGGAAAGCCTTTTAGCCGCCAGCTCAAAAGATACGCGGGTGCGCGTAGAAGGTTCATAAAAAAGATTCACCGCGGTTTTGCCGCGCAAGGCAGGAACCTTTTTAATCTCACGGGTAGAAACCTCTTTAAAAGACTCCGCGGTTTCAAGGATCAACCCTATTTCTTCCGGAGTCAGATATTCAAGCCCTAAAAGATCTTTCTTTGTCCAAAGCATTACTCTTTCTCCGCGATTAATACTTCATCTTTACCGTCAGACTCTTCAAGATGCACCTCCACTATTTCCTGTTTGGAGGTAGGGATATTTTTGCCCACAAAATCCGCCCGGATCGGTAATTCACGGTGGCCGCGATCCACCAAAACCGCCAGTTGTATTGATTGCGGCCTTCCAAAATCTATTAACGCATCCAGCGCCGCCCGAATGGTGCGCCCGGTATAAAGCACATCATCAACCAATACTAATTTCTTGTCATTTATATCAAAGCCTATCTCGGTTTTACGCACCAGCGGCTGGCCTGAAGCCAGGGCCAGATCATCGCGATAAAGTGTGATATCCAATGCCCCGGCCGGGATATCTTTGCCCTCAATACCCTTTATACACTCTGCCAGACGCCTGGCGATGTAAACCCCGCGGTTTCTTATGCCTATAACGCATAAATCCGCGGTGCCTTTATTTTTTTCAATAATTTCATGGGCAATACGCATAACCGAACGGCTGATTGCTTCTTTATCTAATATCTTGGCTTTTTCTTTCATTAATCCCTCGGGCTTATCCCGCTGCTTCTGCGTGTGTGCCGCCTTCTGCGGCAAAAAAATACCCCTGGCCTATTTTGCCAAGGGTTTCTTATTTTTAACGCAAATTTATTCATTTTGTCTGCCTTGCCAGCTTCACTGAGCTGGGCTTAAAGGTCCTTACCTATTTCTTTAAATATACCACAAACTACCCCCTTGTCAAGTTAAAATCAAGCACCTTATAGCCTTTATCTAGCGCAGTCCTGTCGAGCTTAGCGAGACAGGGCAAGCACCCTCCTCCCATTAAATAACTATAACAAATTCACCGCGAGGCCTATTTTTAGCAAGCTTATTTTTGATAGCCTCGGGGGTTCCGCGCAGAATTTCTTCAAATTTCTTGGTTAATTCCCTGGCTACGACAATTTCTTTGTCCCCAAAAACTATTTTTATATCTTCCAGGCTGGCTAAAATCCTGTGGCAGGATTCATAGAAGATGAGGGTACAGTTAATCTTTTTTAATTTCTCCAGTTGATTTTTACGCGCCTGGGTCCGGTTAACCAGAAAACCGCCAAAATAAAACTCGTGGGCAGGCTTGCCAGAAATTACCAACGCGTTAACAAAAGCTGCCGCTCCGGGGATAAAGGTTATTTCCAAATTATTTTTAATGGCCAGATTAATTAAATTATAGCCTGGGTCAAGAATCCCGGGAGTGCCGGCATCAGAGACCAAGGCGACATCCTTGCCTTCCTTCAATAGCCCCAGGATATAATCTGCTTTTGTAAGCCTGTTGTGCTGGAAGAAACTTGTGGTGGGTGTCTTAATGGCGTAATGATCAAGGAGAATTTTGCTGTGCCGTGTGTCTTCGCAGGCAATTAAATCTACGCTTTTTAATACTTCGCTTGCCCTTAGCGAAAGGTCTGCTAAATTACCAATCGGCGTTCCGACAATATAAAGCATTATTCCACGGTTACTGACTTGGCCAGGTTACGCGGCTGATCTACGTCACAGCCGCGCTTAACCGATATATGGTATGCCAGGAGCTGCAGCGGAAGGGCAACTAAAAGCGGAGAAAATAATTCATCGCATTTAGGGATATAAACCACTTCGCCGGTTAACTCCTTGATATTGTTATCCCCTTCGGTAGCAATAGCAATGATCTTGCCCCGGCGGGAACGGATCTCCTGAATATTAGAAATCATCTTTTCATAAACTTTTGAGTCTGCCGCGATGCAAACCACTGCGCGGTACTCATCTATTAAGGCTATCGGTCCATGTTTCATCTCCCCGGCGGCATAGCCCTCTGCGGGTATATATGAAATTTCTTTTAGCTTTAAGGCACCCTCTAAGGCCGAAGGGTAATTCACATTTCTGCCCAGATATAAAAAAGAACCCAGGTGGGAATGCCTACGGGAGATGCGGGCAATAGCATCCTGCTCTTTTAAAATCTCCGCCTGTTTATTGGGAATCTGCTTTAATTCTTTAATCAGCTTACCCAGCTTGGCCGGCAGTATTGCATTACGGGCTTTTGCCAGATAAAAGGCAAATAAATAAATCGCAGCCAGCTGCGCAGTATAAGCTTTAGTAGAAGCCACCCCGATCTCAGGGCCCGCATGGGTATACATTACTCCATCTGACTCGCGAGTTAAGGTTGAGCCTAGGACATTGCATATAGAAATTACCGAGGCACCGAGTTTGCGCGCCTGCCTGACTCCCGCTAAAGTATCGGCGGTTTCCCCTGACTGGCTAATTGCCAAAACCAGCGTATCTTTATTAATTAAAAGTTCGCGGTAACGAAATTCGCTCGATACATCTATTTGGGTAGGAACCTTGGAGAGTGTTTCAAAAACATATTTTCCCACCAACCCGGCATGATAAGCCGTACCACAGGCAACAACAAAGATGTTTTTAATGCTTTTTAATTTCCCAAGGCTGACATGCTGTTCTTTAAAAATAATCCTGTTATCTTTTGGTATCCTGAAGTTTAGCAGTTTTTCAATAATCTCGGGCTGCTCATTAATCTCTTTAAGCATGAAATGCCTATAGCCCTGTTTCTGCGCTTGTTCAATATCCCAGCTAAGCTTTTCCGGCTTCTTAATTATCTCATTGCCATCAAGATCAATTATTTTAAAGCAGTTTTTATTTAAAACCGCGACTTCGTTTTCCCCCAAGAAAATTATATCTTTGGTATACTCTAAAATCGCAGGAGCATCCGAAGCTAGAAAATTTTCGTTTTTACCTATCCCTACTATTAAAGGGCTTCCTGAGCGGGCGCCGATCAGTTTTCCTGGTTCACGTTTTGAAATAACCGCGATAGCAAATGATCCGGTAACTAATTTTAAGGCCTTGCGTACCGCATCCTCCAAGGGGATATCTTCATAAAACTTCTCAATGAGATGTACAATAACCTCTGTATCGGTCTGGCTGTTAAATAAGTGCCCTTCCTTCAACAGTTGATTTTTTAAGACCTCATAATTTTCAATGATACCGTTATGCACCAGGACAATTTCATTATCGCAATCGGCGTGGGGATGGGCATTGGCCTGGGTAGGTGCGCCATGGGTTGCCCAACGAGTATGCGCAATCCCCAACGAACCATCAAGGGGCTTGGATTTCAGCAGCTTGTCAAGGGCGCTGATTTTACCGGGAGATTTTCTTGTAGACAGGATGTTTTTAGCGGCCTGGATTATTGCCATGCCGCTGGAATCATATCCGCGGTACTCCAAACGTTTAAGGCCAACCAAAAGAACCTCTTGAGCTGGCCTTTCACCGATATATCCGACTATTCCGCACATTGAGCACCTTAAGTTTTTGTCTAGCGAAATCCCGCGGAGTGTAGCAAAATTAAGAAGTTAATTTTGCTACGGGTACGAAGCGGGATATTCTATATTGTGACCCTGACGGGATTTGAACCCGTGTCGAGAGCTTGAAAAGCTCTTGTCCTAGACCAGGCTAGACGACAGGGTCAGAGTTTATTCTCCTTCTTCGGCAATTACCGGAGCGACGCAAGAAACCCGGTCTTTATCCTGCAGCTTAATTAACCGCACCCCCTGGGACGAACGGCCGGTTTCACGGATATCTTTTATTGCGCAACGTAAGAATATTCCGTTTTGAGTGATAACCATAAGCTCATCCTTATCATTTACGGATTTTAAATTAACCGCCTCGCCGTTTTTATCCGTAACCCTGATATTGATTACGCCTTTTCCGCCGCGGCTGGTTAAACGGTACTCATCAATGGTAGTGCGTTTGGCAAAACCTAAAGCTGTAACCGTAAGTATAGTGGAGGCCTTTTGCGGGACTACCATATCAATAACTTCATCTTTTTTCGCCAAAGAGATTGCGCGTACGCCCTGCGCACCCCTGCCCATATCACGCACCTTTTCTTCGGAAAATCTTATCGCCTTTCCCTGCCTGGTACCGATAAGCAATTCCTGCTTTCCGTCGGTCATCTCTACCCCGATCAAGGCATCATCCTTATCTAACGTAATCCCGATAATGCCGCCTTTGCGCGGATTGCCATATGCCTCAAGCTTGGTCTTCTTGATTTGGCCTAACTTAGTAACCATGACTAAATATTTGTCCGGAGAAAACTCTTTTACCGGGATAGTTGAGCTAACCTTGGCCGACTGCTCCATCTGCACAAGGTTAACAATCGCTTTCCCTTTAGAGATCCGGCTGGCTTGAGGTATTTCATAAACCTTTAACCAATGCACCTGGCCCTTGTCAGTAAAAATAAGCAGATAGTCTTTGGTTGAGGCAACAAAAAGATGCTCGCTAAAATCCTCCTCCTTTAGCTCCGCCCCTGTCGCCCCCGTGCCTCCGCGCTTTTGTTTACGGTAGGAGCTTACCGGCAAACGTTTAATGTAACCCCCATGGCTGATGGTCACCACCACATCTTCTTCCGCGATTAAATCCTCAACCTCCAGCTCCTCTGCCTCCCCTACGATATCCGTGCGCCGCTCATCACCATATTTTTTCTTTAAGCTTTCGAGCTCTTCTTTGATAATTGCTTCGATTTTTTTCTGTGAAGCTAAAATCGCCCTGCATAGCTCAATTTTCTTTAAAAGTTCTTCATACTCGGCGTCAATTTTATCACGCTCAAGCGCAGTCAGGCGTTGCAACTGCATCTCAAGGATCGCCTGTGACTGAATCTCGGAAAGCCCGAACTCTTTCATCAGGTTTAGCTTGGCGCTCTCTACGCTCTTAGAGGTCTTGATAACCTTTATAATCCGGTCTATAAACTTAAGCGCGATTTTTAAACCTTCTAAAATATGCGCACGTTTTAAGGCCTTGTCTAATTCAAACTGCGTGCGCCTGCGGATAACTACCTTGCGATGCTCAATATAGCAATCCAATACCTGGCGTAAATTTAAAACCTTGGGCCGGTTATCCACCAGGGCCAGCATAATAATACCAAAGGTATTTTCTAATTGAGTGTGTTTGAAAAGTTGGTTTAAAACAATTTGGGACTCGACATCGCGTTTAAGCTCAACCACAATACGCATACCTTCCTTATCCGATTCATCGCGTATATCCGATATGCCTTCGATTTTCTTTTCATCAACTAAAGCGGCAATGGATTCAATAACCCCGGACTTCTGCACCTGGTAAGGAATCTCGGTAAAAATAATCAGGTCTTTGCCGTTTTTCTGATGCTCAACAGTCGCCCGGGCGCGCACTAAAAGCTTACCCCTGCCTGTCATATAAGCATCCTTAATCCCTCCCTTGCCGCAGATTAATCCCCCGGTGGGAAAATCCGGAGCTTTAATATAGCGCATAAGGTCTTTAATTTCGGCGTCAGGATGATCAATCAAGTAGATAATCGCGTCGCAAACTTCATTCAAATTATGAGGAGGTATATTCGTGGCCATGCCTACGGCAATACCGCTTGAGCCATTGACCAGGAGATTGGGAAGGCTGGCGGGTAAAAGCAGGGGTTCTTTCAGCGAAGAATCAAAGTTAGGCCCAAAGGCAACCGTATCTTTTTCAATATCACCGAGCAGCTCCTCAGAAATCGCAGCAAGCCGGGCCTCAGTATAGCGCATCGCCGCGGCGGTATCTCCGTCAACCGAACCAAAGTTTCCCTGTCCATCCACCAGGGGATAGCGCAGGGTAAAATCCTGCGCCATTCTCACCAGGGTATCATAAATAGCCATATCTCCATGAGGGTGATACTTACCCATGGTTTCACCGACTATACGGGCACATTTTTTATAAGGCTTGGAGTGCTCAAGGTTAAGCTCTTGCATCGCGTATAGTATCCTGCGATGTACCGGCTTTAATCCATCACGCACATCGGGCAGGGCGCGGCCGACAATTACGCTCATTGCGTAATTCAAATAAGAATCCTTAACCTCGTCTTCAATATAAACCGGGACTATCTTTTCGTTACGCGTGTACATGATTTTCTAATGCCTCTTTTAATTTTTTATACAACACTACTGTGACCGTGCTCCAAAACGGCACCAGCACAATATTGATAAATATGCTATATATTGTACCCACCCGGTTGGCCTGGTCCGTATCGCCGCCTATACCACAGAGTGTTGCGATAACAATAAAAGGCAGCAGGCAGGCAATATATATAAGCAGGATCAAGCAATAGGTCCCTACAACAGGATGCACATATTCCGTAACCAAAGAAAGGCTGCGCCTTAAAGCGGCAACGGGCCGGGTATTTTCCAGAACGCAAACGGTTGTGGCAAGAGACCAACGCAGCATAAAATAGATTAAGGACATAACCGTCAATATTACTATTACAAGGCAAATTGACGCTGCCAGTATTTTATTAACTTTGGAGAGCATTGCTAAAATCATCGCTACGGATAAGCCGCCTAACATCGTTATGCCCATTAAAGATAAAGCAGCAAGCAAAACAGTGCCTAAATATTTTAGAAAGAAGGGGCTTGTCTGATTTATGTTTTGGCCAATTTTGTAATCCTCAAGGTCAACCGCCTTTCTAGCGCCTAATAGCAAAGCAATGTGGCCCCAAATACTAAGGATTAAGACCGGAAGGAAAAACCAAAGCAAGGTTGAGAGGCTTGGTTTCTGATCCTGAAGCTTGCTTGCCATGGGGGTTAAATAAATAACCGCGATTGGCAAATTAAAAATCAAATACGTAACACTCAATTTCCCCAGGTTCTTACGGCAAATACCCCAGGCCTCTTTAAAAACCAGCACAGGATATATAGCTTTTTTATGTTTTCCCGGTATAACTATTTCCATGGTTAAACGTCCAAGTTCTTTACCTGATGCGCGTAATCTTCTATAAACTGGCGGCGCGGCTCTACTTGATCACCCATTAAAACCGTAAACATCTTATCTGCCTCAACCGCATCCTCTAAAACTACCTGCAGAATCGTCCTTTTTTCAGGATCCATAGTAGTGTCCCAAAGCTGCTGCGGATTCATTTCACCCAAACCTTTATATCTCTGGATGTGCATACCTTTAACAGCTGCCTCCTTGATATACGCCAGTACCTCCCTTAAGCTAAAAACGTCTTTAGAATCTCCCTCATTAGCAATGCGGTAAACTGCTTTTAGTTTCTTTTCCGTTTCTTTGGCTATTCCCTGCTTAGAAATAATAGTGCTGCTGAAATAGCTGTCAATATCAAAACCAAGCTTCTCAATTTTAGCGATTATCTGCTCGATTTCTTGGGCTTCAAAAATATGCAAAACATCCTGCTCCGCCTCCTTGCCTTCTTTTTCCGTAATAGCGGCCAGTTCTTTATCGGAAAAGGCAAAAAGGGTATTACTCTCCACTTTTACCCTATAAATTGGCATCTTTTTGGTCTTTGGATGCCTAGAATTAATATAATCTGCAAAATTAACTCCCTTTTTCTCTAAATACCTTCCTATTTTATCCAGTTCAACTAAGTGCCTTAGAAGCTCTTTAAATTGGTTATCCGTAAAATTCTGCTTATCTTTCATGCGCAATAGTTTATGCCCTTCCCTGCCTAAATCTAATAACAAATCATCCATCTGTTGCTCTGTCTGGATGTATTCTTCGCGCTGGCCTCTTTTAATTTTATATAGGGGCGGCTGGGTTATATAAACATGCCCTTCTTCTATTAGTTTGGGCATTTGACGGTATAACAAAGTTAAAAGCAGGGTGCGTATATGGGAACCGTCAATATCCGCATCTGCCATAAGCATGAGTTTATGATATCTTAATTTGGAAAGGTCAAATTCTTCACCAATACCTGTTCCTAAGGCTGTAATGATGGTACGTATTTCTTCATTAGACAGGATTTTATCTAAGCGCGATTTTTCCACGTTTAATATTTTTCCTTTAATAGGCAGGATGGCCTGGAATCTTCTATCGCGCCCCTGCTTAGCTGAACCACCTGCGGAATCTCCTTCTACGATGTAAAGTTCACATAAGGCCGCATCCCGTTCTGAACAATCCGCCAGTTTACCGGGCAGCCCCGCACCTTCTAACGCGCCTTTTCTGCGGGTTAACTCTCTGGCCTTACGCGCAGCCTCTCTGGCGCGTGAAGCTATAATTACCTTGTCTATAATCTTATTGGCGACTGATGGATTTTCTTCAAAATAACTTGAAAGCGCATCCAGGCTGGCTGAAGCTACTAATCCTTCTACCTCGGAATTGCCGAGCTTGGTCTTAGTCTGTCCCTCAAACTGGGGATTCGGCACTTTTACGCTAATTACCACAGTTAAACCTTCACGCACATCATCACCGCTAATCGCGATGTTGTCTTTAAGCAGGTTCTTTGATTTGGCGTATTGATTAATCCCCCGGGTAAGCGCGGATTTGAATCCGGACAGATGCGTGCCTCCCTCAATAGTATTTATGTTATTGGCGAAGGAGAACAGGGTTTCGGCATAGCCATCATTATACTGTAAGGCGACTTCGACATTAATATTATCCTGAAGTTTCTCAAAATAAACTACCTTGTTGTGCAGGGGGTTTTTATTTTTATTAAGATATTCAACGAATGAAACAATCCCCCCGGAAAACTCAAAAACCGTTTCTTTGTCCGAACGCTCATCCGTCAATTTTATTTTCAATCCTTTATTTAAAAAGGCCAGCTCCCTGAGGCGCTGTGAAAGTATATCGTAGGAATAATCTGTTTTGGTAAAAATTGTTTTGTCTGGCTTAAAAGTAATTTTGGTACCCGTAGAATTACTTTTGCCAATAACCGTAAGCTTGGATACGGTTTTGCCCCGCTCATAACGCTGATGATAAATCTTGCCATCCCTTTTTACTTCTACCTCCAGCCAATCCGATAATGCGTTAACGCAACTTACCCCCACTCCATGCAAACCGCCGGAAACCTTATAAGAACGGTGATCAAACTTTCCCCCGGCGTGCAAGGTGGTTAAGGCAACCTCTACCGCGGGTTTTTTTTCGGTCTTGTGCATATCTACCGGGATGCCGCGGCCGTTATCAACCACTGATACGCTGTTGTCTGATTGCACGCAAACAGCAATGGAGTCGCAAAAACCCGCCAGGCTTTCATCAACGCTATTATCCACTACCTCATAAACCAGATGGTGCAGGCCGCGCGTTGAGGTATCCCCAATATACATTGCCGGCCGGCGCCTGACCGCTTCAATGCCCTCTAAAACCTGGATACTCGTGGCGTCGTAAGCCTTGGATTTTTCTGCTGGCCTGGGATTGTTATTTACTGCTTCTTTTGATTTTTTCACGAAAGTTCCCCGATACGTAAATTTATACTTTTTAATCCCGGATTTTCTTTTTTCAACCTGTTAAGCAGTTCTTCTCTTTTAAGGCTCAAGATATACAGCCAGGCGGAAGAATCTACACTTAAACCAAGGATCCCTCTATTAAAATATTTAACTTTTATATGCCCCAACTCCTTCTTTGTCAAGGATTTTTTTAACCACTCCTGCGGATCAGCGCCCGAAGGAGCGCTTTTTTTTGATTCTAAGCTGCGCATGAGCTGGTCTATTGTATTTTTCAAAAGCTCCATTTCCTTAATTAATACGCATAGGTAAAACTATATAAACATAGCCGCTAATACGAATAACCCCGGGTTTTTCCCCATCCGTTAATTCTAAATTAATAGCTTCATCGCTGAGGTTTTTTAAAATATCCATTAAATAAATTGGATTAAAGCCAATAACCAGTTCCTTGCCCTGATATTCCGTTGCCAGCTCTTCATGGAACTCACCCACATCCGGAGTGGATTTAGAAATTACCAGTTTATTTTTAAATACCTCTAATTTTACCGCTTGATAATCCTGGGTGGCTAAAAGCGCAGCCCTTTTTACCGCCAACAAGAATTGGTTCCTGCCAACCCTCATTTTATTTTCAGACGCCGCGGGAACCACCTGCTTATAATCCGGAAACTCCCCCTCAATTAATCGCGAAATTATAACCACATTACCTAAATCAAAAAGTGCCTGGTTGCTGCCTACCACTAAAGATAACTCTCCGTTTTCCTTAAGGTTGCGGTTTAGTTCATGTATTGTTTTAATTGGGACTATCATACTTAAATCAAAATCTAAATCTGCGCTTAATTTTCTTTCTACTACCGCCAACCTTTTGCCATCTGTGGAAACAAGGGTTAAAACCCCCTTACTAATCTTAAATAGGATCCCGTTTAAAATATACCTTGTTTCATCAAAAGATACCGCGAAAGAGGTTAGGGCCAACATCTCCTTTAGGGTCGCCTGCTCAACCTTAACAACTTTTTTATCTTTAAACTCTGGAAGTTTTGGGAACTCTTCTTTTGCTAGCCCCATAATTTTAAACTGGCATAATTCAGAATCAATTACCACAAGGTTGTTCTTTTTGGTGGTAACATTAACTATATCAATGGGAAACTCTTTAATTATATCACTAAACCTCTTCGCAGGAATGGTAATTGCCCCCTGCTCTTGAATATCCACAGGGATTACACAGGTTATTCCTATGTCCAGGTCTGTCGCGGTTAACCTTATCCCGTCTTGGTGGGTTTCAATTAATATATTAGAGAGAATGGGTAGTGCGGATTTTGAGGTAATTATGTTTTGTACGGTTTGAATCGCGGCAACCAAACTATCTTTTTCCACTTTAAATTTCATTATCTAATCTCCTTATCTAATCTCCTTCTATTTATATATATATTTAAAAACTTAATATCGCCGTAGTATTAAAAGGGTTGGGTTTCTGTTAAAAAACATACAACCCCTTTAATTAATAGTGGTTTAGAATAAAAAATTCCACCTAACAACCTTGGGATTACTGTTTAATAACCTGGATAACTTTTTCCACCCGCTCTTTTAATTCCGGGTTTTTGTAAAGATCTTCCTTGATTTTCTTGTAAGAATGTAAAACCGTGGTATGATCTTTTCCCCCAAAAAGCTCCCCTACTTCGGGAAGGGATAAATCTGTTAACTCCCTGCTTAAATACATGGCAATTTGCCGCGGGAAAACCACCTGTTTATTACGCCGCTTGGTTTTTAGTTCCTGTAAAGAAACACCAAATTCCTCAGCTACACAGCGCTGGATAAAATCTACAGTGATTAATTTCTTTGGCTCTTTTAATAGGTCCTTAAGCACGTCTTTGGCCAGCCTTAAGGTTACCGGTTCCTCTTCCAATAAAGAATAAGCGATTGTTCTGATTAGGGCCCCCTCCAGTTCGCGGATATTTGTTTTAATTAATTGAGCGATAAAAAATATTACATCATCGGGGACGCTGACAGGTTCGCGTTCAATTTTCTTTTTTAGAATCGCGACCCGGGTTTCCAAATCCGGAGGCTGGATATCCGTGGCCAGGCCCCAGCCAAACCGTGAGACCAGCCGCTCCTGCAGATTAGTAATTTCTTTGGGCGGCCGGTCAGAGGAAAATACAATTTGTTTATGCGCATCATATAGAGCATTAAAGGTGTGAAAAAATTCTTCCTGGGTGGATTCTTTACCGGCGATAAAATGGATATCATCAATAACCAAAACATCAAGGTTGCGGTATTTTTGCCGGAAACTCGATGTGGTACGATGTAAAATAGCATCGATCAACTCATTAGTAAATTTTTCGCTTGAAACGTAACATATTTTTGTCCCCGCAGGGCCGCTGTTTTTTATTTGATGGCAGATAGCCTGGATAAGATGTGTTTTGCCCAGGCCAACCCCCCCGTAAATAAACAGCGGGTTATATGTTTTAGCTGGTGAGTTAGCCACGGCAAGCGAATAAGCATGGGCGTGGCGGTTTGCCGGGCCGACTACGAAATTTTCAAACGTATAGCGTGAGTTTAGATTAATAAAACCTGCCGCGGGAAGCCCCTTATTTATCCCTGTATCTTTATGCGGAGCGCTCAAATTCTCCTGCGGTTCTCCCACGGTTAATTTTACTAACAGGTTATTCAGCCCCTTATTTTTTAAGCACTCCTGAATAAGCCCAAGGTAGTGCTTTTCAACCCAATCTTTAAAAAATTGGTCTGGCGCCTCAAGGTCGATGTTCTGGTTGTCTGCCGCAGAAAATTTTAACGGGGCTATCCAGGTAGAGAAAATAGTATCCCCTAATTTGGATTTTAGATCATTCTGTGCCTCTTCCCAGCTCTTAGTAAGTTCCAGCATATTTTAACCGTTTGTTAAAACCCGGATCAATAGTGAACCGCCTTTTTTAGGGCGATAGAATTAACAGATTATACACAGCTTGCATAAATCTGTGGATAAAATTTAGCCCGTAGTTTAAACCAAAACACAACCATTATAGCAGAGTCAAAAATCCTTGCAAGCGGAAAAGTTAAATGTCAGTTATTATACAATAATATGTCACAACGTCAATAAAAAACTTGACCGCTATATGAATGTGTGTTACAATTCACAAAAATCGGGAAAATTGTTAAAGCAGTTTTCGTAATCCTCCCGCGGGATATTCACACGATGTGGCGACGGCGGGATAAAACAAGGAGAATTCAAGATGAAAAAGAATTTAAAGACGCCGACAAATATTGTGGGCAAAAAACGACAGGGTTTCCGCAGAAAAATGGCGACTAAATCCGGGCGCAAGACCCTGGCGCGCCGACGGAGCAAGGGCAGGAAACGTCTCTGTGTGTGATTGGAGAGACGCTTTGCATATAACACCGGCGAAGATAGCGCTTAATTTGATCACCGCGTATCAGAAATATGTAAGGCCGGCTATCCCGGCAAGCTGCCGATTTGAACCGGGCTGTTCCGAGTATACAAGCCAGGCAATTATAAAATATGGGTTAATTAAAGGAGTATGTAAGGGGCTAACAAGAATTTTGCGTTGCCATCCTTTTTCTGGCCGTTCAGGTTATGATCCCTTAACATAAAATTTATGGAAAAACGTTTAGTATTAGCTATCGCCCTGTCTTTATTAGTCCTATTGAGCTGGTCAGCCTTAACTCCTAAACCGCAAATAGTTGATAACAAAGGAGTTATGGATGATAAAAAGCAGACAGGGGCACCAATACAACAATCCCTATCCAGTAATCAGGGGATAATTTTAACCCCGTCTATTTTGGAGCCTGCTAAAGAGACTGTGAAGTTTTCCCAGGAGAACCGTGATATAATTTTTGATCCAGATAAAGCCTCTATTTCAGAGATAGTTTTTAAAGGCAAGCTTGAACACCGTCTACCGATAAAAATTGGCTTGCTTAGTGAAAATAGAAATCTGTTTAAACAAGAAAGCATAGCTAAAGAGCAGATCTCATTTGTCTATCAGGATCAAAACAAGCGCATTGTTAAGAAGTTTATTATTCCTAACAATAAATACGTCATAGACTTAGAGATTCAAATTAAGAACCTATCCTCCTCGCCTCTGCTACTATATCCCCAGCTAGTTTTGGGCCGGTTAGATTTATCCTCAAAGAATGTCCAGTCTCGCTATCAGGATATTTTCATCGGTGGTAAAGAAAAAAACATGCATATTTCCGCGGGAAAAGATTTTTCTGCCAAAGATGTAAAATTTATTGGATTGCGTGACCAATATTTTTGCGCCATTCTTGAACCAGTTGACGCGGCTGTTGGTGCATATATTAAGAAAATAACTCCCCAGGAGTCTGAGGTAGGTATAATGAGAAACGAATTTAGCTTAAATCCTGGTGAACAGATTGGACATTTATATCGTATCTATCTGGGACCTCAAGATTTAAAGACTATAAATAGTATTAAGCCAGAATGGTCTGCTATTATATATTATGGAGTTTTTGATTTTATCGCCCAATTACTCTTACAGCTACTGGGATTTTTCTATAGCTTAGTTCATAATTGGGGATGGGCCATAATTATATTAAGCCTCGTGGTTTATTTCCTGCTTTTTCCTCTTTCCTTAAAGCAAATGCGCTCCATGAAGGAGATGCAGCTTTTACAACCTAAGATTGAAGCTTTACGTAAAGAGCTTAAGGATAACCCCCAGAGATTGAATAAGGAGATAATGGAGCTTTATAAAGAGCATAAAGTCAATCCACTTGGGGGCTGTCTGCCTTTATTGTTACAAATGCCGATCTTTTTTGCTTTATATCAGGCTTTGATTCGTTCAGTAGCTTTAAGAGGAGCGCATTTTCTTTGGATTAAAGATCTTTCCTCACCGGACCAGCTTTTCACCCTCAAGAATTCCATACCCCTGCTAGGCAACCAGATAAATATTTTACCAATTTTAATGGCCATAGGTATGTTTGTTCAACAAAAGATATCTACGGTTAAGGCTACTGGTGAGGCAGCTCAGCAGCAGAAAATAATGTCAATTATTATGCCAGTTATGTTTGGGGTCATTTTTTATCAAATGCCTTCAGGATTAGTGCTTTATTGGTTTGTAAATAGCGCGCTAATGCTTATTTATCAAGTACGCATGAATAAACAAAAATGAAAAGAGCAAAATATTTAGAGGCTGAAGGTAACACAGTTGAAGAAGCAATAGAAAAGGCCTTGCAGGAATTAAAACTTTCGCGTAAGAGTGTAAAAATACAAGTTTTGTCTGAGGAAAAGAAGGGGCTTTTTGGTATGCCAGGAGCTAAGCCGGCTAAAGTTCGCGTAAGCGTGATAGAAAACAAATAACTACTTGACAAAATAGCACATTTTAGGATAATAAGATTAACAAAGTTTCAATGTTCCGCGTGAAAAAGTTCCGGCTAGAACACTTTCACTATAAATATGTTAGATCCTTGGTACGTAACTGGTTTTGCTGATGGCGAGGCAGCTTTTACTTACTCTAGAGCAGGCGGTTCGTTTGGTTTATATTTTTCAGTTAAACAAAGAGAAGACAATCGTCAAATTGTTGAAGAAATACGTAAATTTTTTAACGGCGTAGGGCAAATATACAGAGGGAAAGAATCAGGCGGTGCACCCAATAACGGGTTATCCAAGCCCTACGCTTATTACAGGGTAACTAAGAGCTCTGAATTGCAAATTATCGTCGACCATTTTGATAAATTCCCGCTGCAAAGCGCAAAGAAATTCGAAGCTTATAAAGTGTGGCGAGAGATGGTCATATACAAAAAAGATAATTATCGGAGAATAAATTACGATCATCTTAGTGTTTTGGCGGGAAAACTCTCAAGTTTAAATTTACAAAGCAGGGCCTTTAAGATACCTAAAAGAAGATGGGTAAAATAATCGCAATTTGTAATCAAAAGGGCGGAGTAGGCAAAACTACCACCTCTATTAATCTTGCAGCATATCTGGCTATGGCAGGTAAAAAGGTTATGCTGATTGATTTGGATCCCCAGGCAAACGCAACCAGCGGAATTGGGATAAACAAGCATGATATTAAAAAAAGCACATACCATATTCTCCTTGAAGAGTCAGAGCTTGCTGATATTTTACAAAAAACTAATATAGATAATCTCATGCTTGCGCCTTCTAATCTGGATTTAACCGGAGCAGAAGTGGAATTAGTAGGAGCATTAGGCCGGGAATATAGATTAAAGAGGGCTTTGCAAAAAGAAAAAGAAAATTTTGATTTTTTGATTATTGATTCACCCCCTTCCTTGGGTCTGCTTACAATCAATGGGTTATGTGCTGCTGATTCAGTAATTATCCCTGTGCAATGTGAGTATTATGCGCTAGAAGGATTGACGCAACTACATAATACCATTAGACTTGTGAAAGAAAATCTTAATCCGAACCTTTGTATTGAAGGTGTACTTTTGACCATGGCGGATTTTCGTACCAACCTGACTAAAGAGGTCATTCAAGAAGCGCGCAATCATTTTAAGGAGAAGGTTTACAATACCGTGATTCCCAGGAATGTGCGTTTAACCGAGGCACCCAGTTTTGGCAAGCCCATTGCTTTATATGATCAGAATTCTCTTGGCGCCCAAAAATATGAAGAGCTCAGCAAGGAAATATTGGGTTTACCTTTAAATTCAAAAATCGCACAAGGAGAGGTTTAATGGAAAGAAGAGCTTTAGGAAAAGGCTTAAGCGCATTAATCCCGGACAAGACGATTGAAGCCTCAACACACAAAGAAGAGATTGTTTATGTCCAGACTGGACAAATAAAACCAAATCCATTTCAACCACGAGAAACTTTTGATCAAACAAGCATTGAAGAATTAGCCCAATCAATCAAAGAAAAAGGAGTTATTCAGCCGCTTTTGGTTAGGCGCAGAGGGGATGATTATGAATTAATTGCCGGAGAGCGAAGGTTTCGTGCCGCGAGCATTTTGAGCCTCAAAGAAATACCTGTTATTGTGCGAGAGGTAAGTGATCAGGACTCTCTGGAGCTGGCTTTAATTGAAAATATCCAGAGGGAAGGATTGAACCCTATTGAAGAGGCGCATGCTTATCAACACCTAATGGATAAATTTAAAGTTACTCAGGAAAAAATAAGTGAAGTTTTAGGAAAGGCCAGGGTTACTATTACTAACACTTTACGCCTGCTTAAGCTTCCCCATGAAATTCAGGAGGAGATGAAAAAAGGACGCATCAGTTTTGCGCATGGCCGCGCCCTGCTGGAGATAGAAGATGCAAATCAACAGCGCAAGCTTGTGCAGGATGTTATTTCTAAAGGGCTTTCCGTGCGCGAACTGGAGAGTTTGATTAAAAGCAGCCGGCCAAAATTAATTAAAAGAAAGATTGGCCAGGGTCAGCGTGAACCACTGGTTGCTATTTTGGAGGAACAGCTGCAGCATGCGTTAGCCACCAAAGTCAGGATCAGTAAGAGAAAGAAACGCGGGCATATTAATATTGAATTTTATTCTCAAGAGGATCTTGAGCGCATAGTCAATGTAATTAAAGGCACCCCGCGTTAATTGTGTCACCCAGCGCCAATCGGCACCTGCCCCTTATAGGAATTGGGCTGAGTGTTCGCCTGGTGGCGAAAATTGCGCGGGTGTTGTCTATGTAGACAAGGAGGGAAATAGATAATGAACCAGGCAGTTTTAATTCTCATCAAACCCGACGGGTTAAAGAAATCGCTTACCGGTAACATTCTTACGCGTTTGTCCGAGACCAAGCTTGAAATCGTCGCAGCGAAAATGGTACGTGTATCAAAGGAGCTGGCGGAAGAACATTATAAGCATTTAAAGGATAAGCCGTTTTTTGGGGAAATTATTAAATATCTTCAGGGGGAACTGCATGATCGTAAAAAGGTCATGGCCCTGGTTTATTGGGGAGAAGACGCGATTAAAAAATGCCGGGAGCTGGCAGGGGCTACCAACCCGGAGGAAGCGGAATCGACCTCAATTCGGGGTTCTTACGGCAGGATAACTACCTCTGGAGTTTACGAAAACGTGATTCATGTCTCATCAAATGAATCAGAAGCAGAGCGGGAGATTAAGCTTTGGTTTGCTCCGGGTGAAATTATCGTCGATCTTTATGCGACAAAAGATTTGGCGCTAAAAGATATAGTAAGCAAGGCGTGGAGATAAAAATGATCAGCAGCATGACTGGTTTTGGAAGCCAAGAAGCAGAGGTTGATTCTATCGGTAGAATTTGCGTGGAATTAAGATGCACCAACCATAAATTTTTGGAGACCGTTTTTCATCTGCCGGAAGGCATGCTTTCTTTAGAGGACAAATTAAAAAAAGAGATTGAAGCCAAAATCAGCAGGGGCAGGACTTTCTGCGCCATAAACATAAAAGGCAAAGAGGCCCAAGGGATATTTGTAAACCGTAAACTTTTGAAAAACTATTTACATGAGTTAAATAGTATAAAAAAAGAGTTTAAAATTAAAGATGGGATGGCCCTGGATTCTTTAATCCGGTTGCCAGGCATCTTGTCACTTAAAGAAAATAAGCCGGCAGGCATGCATATCTGGGAGCATCTTAAACCTTTGCTGCAACAGGCGCTTTTAGAGTTGTTAAAGACGCGCCAGAAAGAAGGCAGGGCCCTGGCGGGTTTGTTAAGAAACAGAAGTGATTTGCTCAAGAAAGATTTACTTTTAATTAAGCGCAGATTTGGCTCGGCGGTAAAAACGAGGCTCCAGAAGATAAAAATGGAGGAGGAGCGTTTGGCTTTTTTAAAAGGTGCTGACATCGCTGAAGAAATGGACCGCCTGAGTTTCCATATAAGGAATTTTCAACAGAAGATTGCCAAGGGAGGAGCTGTGGGCAAGGAATTGGATTTTATTACTCAAGAGATGCAGCGGGAGGCCAATACCTTGGCGGCGAAGTCATTTGATCTGATTATTTCAGGCAGGGCGGTGCAGATGAAAAGCCAGATTGAGAAGATCCGCGAACAGGTGCAGAATATCGAGTAGTGAAAGCCAAAAAAAGACAAAATAATCCAGGAAAAATCTTTATCATCTCCGGCCCTTCGGGCTCAGGTAAAACTACCCTTCTGACCAGATTAATTCAAGATAAAACAATCGCTAAATTACTGATAAAATCACGTTCTCTTACTACCCGGCCCAAACGCTTGGGAGAAAGGCAGGGGAAGGACTACTTTTTCGTTACCAGGGATGAATTTAAACGCCTGCTAAAAGCAAAAAAAATTCTTGAATGGACAAGGTATTTGGGCTATTATTACGGAACGCCTAAATGGACGGTAGAAAACAGGCTTAAAGAAGGCAAGCATATTGGTTTATGTTTAGACCTCAAGGGCGCAAGGATTCTTAAGAAAATCTATCCCCATAATACTGTAACCGTTTTTATACTTCCTCCTTCATTTAAGGTGCTTAAGGCAAGGATTGAAGGCCGTTGCAGGGAAACTAACAAAAAAGAAATAACACGGCGTTTGCGTCTGGCAAGGCGGGAGGTTTTGGTAGCCTCGCGATTTGATTATAGTATTCTGAACCAAAGCCTGCGGCTGGCTCTTAAGGAATTAAAGAAGATATTCTTAAAGGAATACGTCGCTTAACATATTACTCGGGGGTAAAAGATGGGATATCGGGGCAGGGAGAAACTTTTAGATAAAAGTTTAGGGTCTATTTACAAACTGGTAATCTTGGCCTCTAAAAGGGCTTTAGAGCTTGCTGAAGGACAGCCAAGATTGATTTCGGATGAGGTTTCTGCGAAACCTTCTACCGTGGCATTGCACGAGATTGAACAGGGCAAGATAGAGGCCAGGGCAATAAAAACAAAAGAATGATGGGGAAAAAAGGAAAGAATATTATCTTAGGGGTAAGTGCCAGCATCGCTATTTATAAAGCGTGTGAACTTGTCCGCAGGCTTAAGGAATGTGGTTTTACAGTTAAGGTGGTCATGACCAAAGAGGCGGAGGAGTTGATTAAGCCGATTGTTTTCTCGAGCCTAAGCGCAAATAAAGTTTACCGGGCGGGTATTTTTGATCAGCCGGCTACCTGGGAGATTGAGCATATATCCCTGGCTCAAGAAGCGGACTTAATTTTAATTGCTCCTGCGACAGCTAATATAATTGCCAGGCTTTCTGCGGGTATCTGTGATGACCTCTTGAGCTGCATAGTTTGCGCAAGCAAGGCAGGCGTTTTAATCGCCCCGGCAATGAATGATGTTATGTATAGTAACAAGATCACTCAAGGCAATATCGCGAAACTAAAATCTTGCGGTTATAAATTTATCGCGCCGCGCAAAGGCATGCTTGCCTGCGGTAAGGCGGGGTTAGGTTGTTTAGCAGAGACAGAGGATATTATTAAAGAAGTAAAAAAATATTTATAGTTTGGCGACGTAGCCAAGTGGTAAGGCAGTTGTCTGCAAAACAACTATTCAGCGGTTCAATTCCGCTCGTCGCCTCAAAAGTTTTAACGGGCAAGTGGTGGAATGGCATACACGACAGACTTAAAATCTGTTGGCCGCAAGGTCGTAAGGGTCCGACTCCCTTCTTGCCCAATTTAATAAATGCACGGGCTCATAGCTCAGTTGGTTAGAGCGTTGCGTTGACATCGCAAAGGTCAGTGGTTCAAGTCCACTTGGGCCCATTTTAATTATTCAACAAAATATGGATATATCCACTTTAAGACATTCCTGTTCCCATGTTATGGCTGAGGCGGTAAAAAAACTCTGGCCGGAAACAAAATTAGCCATTGGGCCTTCAATTGAAGACGGCTTTTACTATGATTTCGACAAAAAAGATCCGTTTAGCAATGAGGATTTGCTCAAGATTGAACAGGAGATGCAGAAGATTATTGCCAAGGATGAACCGTTTGTTCGTCAAGAATTAGGCAGGGATGAGGCAATAGTGTTGTTTGAAGAAATAAAAGAAGATTATAAGGTTGAGCTTATCAAAGATCTGCCGCACGAGACAGTTTCTATTTATAAGACGGGAAAGGATTTTTTAGACCTTTGCCGCGGGCCGCATATAAAATCTACAGGAGAAATAAAATTCTTTAAATTATTATCGGTTGCCGGGGCATATTGGCACGGGATTGAAACTAACCCTATGCTACAAAGGATCTATGGGACCTGCTTTAATAGCAAAAAAGAATTAGACGAGTATTTGAATTCCTTAGAAGAAGCCAAGCTGCGTGATCATAGGAAGCTGGGGCCGCAATTGGGATTATTCGATATTTATCATGAAGAGGCAGGCGCCGGCCTGGTATTTTATCATTCTAAGGGCGCTATTTTGCGCACGATCATTGAGGATTATGAAAAAAAGGAGCATTTGAAACGCGGCTATCAGATGGTGATTACTCCCCATATTATGGATGTCGCGCTTTGGAAGACCAGCGGCCACTATGATTATTATAAGGAAAATATGTATTTTTCTTCCGACGAAGAAGGCCGCGAGGTTGTTTTAAAACCAATGAATTGCCCGGGGCATATTTTGATTTATAAATCGAAGAGCCGTTCTTACCGTGAGCTTCCCATAAGGTTCTTCGAGTTAGGCACGGTTTACCGGCGGGAAAAAGCCGGAGTTTTGCATGGGCTCCTGCGTGTGCGCGGATTTACCCAGGATGATGCGCATATATTTTGCCTGCCGGAGCAGCTAAGGGAAGAAATCAAGAAGATAATTGACTTTGTTTTTGAAACAATGAAGGTTTTTGGTTTCCAGCAGTGGGGGATTGAGCTCAGTACCCGTCCGGAGAAATCTATTGGTTCGGATGAGGATTGGCAAAAGGCAACGGAAGCGCTTGAAGATGCGTTGAAGGAGAAAGGGCTGTCTTACGAAGTTAATCAGGGGGATGGTGCGTTTTACGGGCCCAAGATCGATATCAAGCTGAAGGATGCGCTTAAGCGGACCTGGCAATGCGCGACTATTCAATGTGATTTTGCCTTGCCCAAAAGATTTGGTTTGAGCTATGTCGATGATGAAGGCAAAGAAAAGCAGCCGATTATGCTGCACAGGGTTTTATTAGGAAGCTTAGAGCGTTTTATCGGCGCTCTTATCGAGCATTACAAGGGGGAACTGCCTTTATGGTTAAGCCCCACCCAGGTTTTGTTAATTCCGATTAAAGAATCGATTACTCCTTATGCCCAAAAGGTGAAAGAGGAGTTAGAAAAAAAAGAAATACGGGTAGATATGGATATGCGCAATGAAACCCTGGACAAAAGGGTACGCAACGCGGAATTAAATAAAATTCCCTATTGCTTGATTTTAGGGGACCGGGAAGCGAAACAGAATCAGGTAAGTGTGCGTAAAAAGGGCAGCGGTGATCAGGGCGCAATTGCGTTAGATAAATTTATCGAGGGGCTCATTAATCAGATTCAGCAGCATAAATAGAAAGAGAGGTGGTTGCTATAAAAAAGTTCATTCGTATAAACGAGAGGATCAGCTCGCCGCAGGTTAGGGTCATTGGCCATGATGGCAGCCAATTAGGGGTTATGTCTGCACAGAGGGCTTTAGAGATTGCCAATCAACATGAGTTGGATTTAGTAGAGGTTGCCCCAGCTGCTACTCCGCCGGTTTGCCGGATCATAGAATTCAGTAAATTCAAATACGACATTGAAAAAAAGGAGCGCGAAGCCAAGAAACATCAAAAACAGGGCCGCCTAAAAGAAATCCGGCTTAAGCCAAATATCGACGAGCACGATTTCGCGACCAAGGTTAAACAAGCCATAAGTTTTTTAAAGAAAAAAGACAAGGTTAAGGTAAATCTTTTCTTCCGCGGAAGACAGATGGAGCATCTAGATTTAGGAAGGAAGGTTTTAGATAAATTTATCGTTGATGCACAGAATGAGGGGCAGGTAGAAAAGGCGCCGTCATTGGAAGGCAGAATTATGTCCTTTGTGATTTCCCCCAAATAAGGTATAATAAAACACCCGGTGTTAATAAATATTGCATTGCTGTGCGTTCTTGCAGCGCAGACTTACGCCGGCGCATGTTTGTATACAAGGAGAAAAAATGGGAAAGTTAAAGACAAAAAGAGGGGTAGCTAAACGTTTTAAGCTTACTAAGAAAGGCAAGGTAAAATATTCAGCTGGCGGAAAAAGCCATTTAGCTTCATCTAAAAAAACCAGCAAAATACGAAACCTAAGAAAGCGCAAAACGCTTGCCGGTAAAAAGGAAGTAAGATTTATCAAATCTATGTTACCGTATGGTTAGAAGGATGTTATCTTAGTTGAAACACCCTTGTGGGTTAACACCCGGCCTTAAAGGATCGGCCGGTGTACCCCGTGGGTAAGGAGAAAAACATGGCAAAGGCTAAACACAGTGTAGCAACTCGTAAAAGAAAAAAGAAGGTCTTAAAGCAGGCGAAAGGATTCTGGGGGGATCGCAGTAAGCAATACCAACAGGCAAAAAGAACATTGATGCATGCGCTCAGGTATGCTTACCGGGACCGCCGAAACAAGAAGCGTGAATTTCGCAGGCTTTGGATTGCGCGTATTAATGCGGCTTGCCGGCAAGCCGGGGTAACTTATAGCGTATTTATGAGCGGCCTGAAGAAATCCAAGATTAATCTGGATCGTAAGATTCTGGCGGATTTAGCAGTAAGAGATAATCCTGCTTTCAATAAGATAGTTGAGATAATTAAGAAGTAGGGGGCCTTTTTTAAGGCGAGAGGTTGTCTATGTATGTAATTATCGCAGGTTGCGGAAGGGTGGGGGCGGAGCTGGCCAAACTTTTATCCGGAGAAGGCCATGACGTGGTAATCATTGACAAGTCACGAGAGTCTTTTTCCCGCCTGGGGGATACCTTCAATGGTTTAACTATGGTGGGCAATGGTTTTGACCTGGCGCTTCTTAAGCAGGTGGGAATTGAGAAGGCAGATGCCTTTTGCGCGGTAACCAACGGAGATAATACCAATTTAATCAGTGCCCAGGTCGCCAAAAAAATATTCCGCGTGCCCAAAGTCTTTGCCCGCGTGTATGATCCGCAGCGGGCGCATATTTACGCGGCCCTGGGTTTGGATATTATCAGCGGGACAATGCTTCTCTCTTCCATGCTCAGAGATAAAATAATTGAAAGCAGGTTTTCCAGCTACCTGATTGAATCCAAGGATTTGGGGGTTATTGAAATTGAAGTAAAAGACGGCTTGGTTGGAAAGACCATCCAGGATATAAATATTTCCGGAGAATTTATAGTCGTGGCAATCAGGAGGATGCAGGGGGTAATTATCCCCGACCCCAAAACTGTTTTAAAAAATAAAGACACCTTAATGGGCGTGCTTAAGGTTTCCAGCCTTCAAGAGATCAGGGAAAAATTCCATTTAGGGGAGAAATAGGTATGTATATTCTAATTATCGGTGCCGGTAAGGTAGGTTATTTTTTAGCCAAAAGGCTCTGCCAGGGTAAACATACGGTAAGCATCGTTGATAAAGACCGCGTAGTCTGCGATGAGATCGCCAAGGAATTAGAGGCCCTGGTAGTTAACGGCGATGGCTGTGACCCTAAGATATTGGAAGAGGCCGGGATTGAGCGCGCGGATGTCCTGGCCGCGGTAACCGGAGAAGATGAAGACAATCTGATTGTTTGTCAGCTCGCCAAAGAGAAATTTAATCTGCAGCGCACAGTGGGCCGGGTGAACAACCCTGATAATGAGCATACTTTTAATGAGCTTGGGGTGGATGTACCGGTTGACTCCACGAAGATTATTGCCAAAGTTATTGAGGAAGAGGTTTCATTCTCTGACTTTGTGAATTTAATGAGTTTTAAGCGCGGTAAACTTGCTATAGTGCGCGTAGACCTGCCCAGCGATTCCCCGGTAATCAATAAGGAAGTAAAAGATATTACCTTGCCGCAAGACGCGGTTCTGGTTTCTATTGTCCGCGGAGAAGAAGTAATCTTGCCTAAAGGCAATACGGTGCTTAAAACCGGGGATGATGTGATCGCGCTTACCTTGGTTGGAAATGAACCTCAGCTATTAAGCCTTTTAGCCGGGAAGTTTTAAAAATGAAATTTAAACCCGCTTTAAATATTATCTTCGGCATTGCCACCGAACTTCTATACGTTTTTTCTATTATGCTGGCAGCTTTATTAATCTGCCTAGTTACCTATTTTAAATTATGATCCTTAAACCCCGCCTGGAAGATTTAAAAATCATTGGTTTCTATCTTGGAAAGATAATTTTGGGATTAGCCTTTACTATGGTTATCCCGATTTTAACCGGATTATTTTGCAAAGAATTCAATCCCGCGCTAGATTTTATTATTGGAATTGAGATATCTGTTTTTATCGGCCTGCTCCTGCTTAAGGTTTGCCGCACTGACAAAGATTTGAACTGGATGCAGGGTATGATTGTGGTTAGTCTTTCGTGGGTGGTGGCCATGTTTTTAGGGGCTGTTCCGCTATATTTAAGCGGGCACTGGAACTCTTTTCTCGACGCATGTTTTGATGCCATGTCCGGGTTTGCTACTACAGGCCTTGTTTTAGTGCAGGACCTCGACCACTTATCATATACTCACAATCTTTGGCGGCATTTAATTATGTTCTTAGGCGGGCAGGGTATTGTAGTGATTGCCCTGTCGCTTTTTGTGCGCGGATTTTCCGGAGCCTTTAAGATGTATGTTGGCGAGGCTCGCGATGAAAAGATTATGCCCAATGTAATTCATACCTCACGTTTTATCTGGACGGTAAGCATTGTTTTTCTGATTTTAGGTACGCTGGCTTTAGGCATAACCGGGGTATTAAACGGGATGAAACCGTTTAATTCTTTTTTCCACGGGGCATGTATATTTATGACAGCATTTGATACCGGAGGCTTTAGCCCGCAGTCGCAAAGCATACTTTATTACCATAGTCTGGCATATGAGGTTATTACCATAATCATTATGGTTTTAGGGGCGCTTAATTTTAAGCTGCACTATCATTTATGGACAGGCAATCGTAAAGAGATATTCAAGAACATTGAAACCAGCGCGCTTTTTATTACAATTATCGCTACCTTTTCTATTGTTGCCGTAGGTTTAGCGCAAATTGGCAGTTATCCCTCAGTAGCGACTCTTTTTAGAAAAGGTTTTTATCAGCTTATCTCCGGTCATACCGGAACAGGTTTTCAGACCATTTACCCGCAGCAGTTTATTCTAAATTGGAACCATCTGGCATTAGTGGGGGTAATTTTAGCCATGGCTTTAGGCGGGGCGGTATGTTCTACTACCGGGGCAATTAAAATGCTGCGCATCGGAATTATTTTCAAGGCCTTTAAAGAAGACCTAAAAAGAATCATTATGCCTGAAAGGGCCTTGATTATTGAAAAGTTTCATCACATCAAAGAAGTGTTTTTAGAAGATAAGATGGTCAGGAGTGCACTAATTATTACTTTAGCTTATATAATTTTATATGTTTTAGGCGCGTTGGTCGGAATGTTTTACGGCCATCCTTTCTTGAATGCCCTGTTTGAATCTACGTCCGCGGCGGCCAATGTTGGTTTATCCTGCGGGATTACTAATATTGCTATGCCAGCAGGGCTTAAGGTTACCTATATAATACAGATGTGGGCTGGCCGTTTAGAATTTATGTCAGTATTTACCATTCTCGGGTTTTTGATTGCAACAATTAAAGGCAAATGAAGATTCATTATAAATTACCGCTACTAATTTTATTACTTACCTTGGTTGCTTATCCCATGACCCCTGTTTTCGCTAAAAGTATGAGCAGCAATGAGTTGATTAAAAACACCAAAGAATACGACGGCAAATCAGTAACTTATACTGGGGAGGTTGTTGGAGAAGTAATGTTGCGCGGTGAGTTTGCCTGGGTTAATATAAATGACGGTGATAATGCGCTGGGCGTATGGATGGGCGCTTCTCTTGCAAAAGAAATAAAGTTTGCAGGAAACTATAAAAACCGAGGGGATAATCTAGAGATAACAGGCATATTTCATGGCGCCTGCCTTGAGCACGGCGGAGACCTGGATATCCATGCGCAGGTAGTGCGTAAGCTGGGAAACGGCAGAATAATCAGCCAGAGACTGAACTCGGACAAGAAGAACTTAAGCCTTATTTTATTTGGAGCCTTACTATTGATATGGATATTAACCTTATTCAGGCACAGATAGCAAATGATTTAGCGGAAGTTAATTCTGCCCAAGAGTTAGAAGTAATACGCGTTAAGTACCTGGGGAGAAAAGGCATACTTGCGGAACTGACCGCTTTAATCGGTACTCTGACGGTAGAAGAAAGAGGCCCTTTTGGTAAAGAGGTCAACGCCTTAAAAAATAAGCTGCTCAATCTTATCCAGGAAAAAGAAAAAACCTTAAAAACTCAGGGCAATACCGTGAATAAGAGCGCTTTGGATATTGGCCTTCCCGGGATCGCCCAGGAGTTGGGAAGCAACCATCCGATCATCCAGGTCATTGATGAGATTTGCGGCATATTCAAGCGCATGGGGTTTTCAGTGGTCGAGGGGCCTGAAATTGAAACAGAGTATAATAATTTTACAGGCCTAAACATACCGTTAGACCATCCTTCGCGTGATGCCTTTGATACATTTTATTTAAAGAATTACCCCAAGTTTTTATTGCGCAGCCATACCTCCCCGGTACAGGTGCGCGCGATGAAGGCGTATAAGCCGCCGCTGGCCATAGTTGTGCCGGGCAGGGTATACCGTCCGGACGCGGTGGATGCCAGCCATCTTTTTATGTTTCATCAGATTGAAGGGTTTTTAGTTGATGAAAACATCAGGTTTTCGGATTTAAAGGGGGTTTTAGAATTCTTCGCCAAGAGTGTTTTTGGGCAGGATATCAAGATGCGCTTCCGGCCTCATTTTTTTCCGTTTACTGAGCCGTCGGCGGAGGTAGATATTTCTTGCATCATCTGTAAAGGCAAGGGTTGTTCTGTTTGCGGCAGGAAGGGCTGGCTTGAGATTTTAGGCTCCGGAATGATACACCCCAATGTTTTTAAGAACGTGGGTTATAAGCCCGGCAAGTATACAGGTTTTGCTTTTGGGATGGGGGTTGAGAGGATTGCTATGTTAAAATACGGGATCAACGATATACGGTTATTTTTTGAGAATGATTTAAGATTTTTGAAACAGTTTTAGAGTTTCAGGCGGAGGCCTGTAGCGCAGTGAAGGTTACTTATAGCTGGTTAAAAGATTTTGTAAACATTAAGCTTCCCCCAAAAGAGCTGGCAGAAAAACTGACCATGGCCGGGCTGGAGGTAGTTTCTCTAGAGAGCTCAGGCGGAGATTTTATTTTTGAAATCGAGATAACCTCTAACCGGCCAGATTGGTTGAGTATTTTAGGTGTTGCCCGGGAAATCAGTTCTCTCACCGGATCAAAACTCAAAACAGTTAAGCCTCAAGGATTGAAGATAAAGGTAAATGGCCTTAAGCCGGCAGAGATCTCGGTAGCGGATAAAAAAGACTGCCCATTCTACAGCGCCATGACAATCCGGGATGTTAAAGTTGCCTCTTCCCCTGAATGGCTTAAGAAAAGGCTGGAGTCACTTGGCTGCCGCAGCGTAAACAATATCGTTGATATTACTAACTATATTTTATTTGAGTTAGGCCAGCCGCTGCATGCCTTTGATTTAGATAAATTAAACCAAGGCTCTATTCACGTGCGCCGGGGAAGGCCAGGAGAAAAAATAATTACTATTGATGGCCAAGAGAGAATCCTGGGTCATGAAATTTTGGTTATCGCAGACAAAAACAGGCCAGTGGCTATAGCGGGAGTTATGGGCGGCAAAGAAACAGAGGTTACGGATCAAACCTCCAACATCCTGCTTGAATCGGCGGTATTTAACCCTATCCTGGTGCGCGGAGGCAGGCAAAAATTAGGCCTGCAATCTGAATCGGCATATAGATTTGAAAGAGGGGTGGATTTAGAAATTGCCAGGAGTGCCCCGTCGTACGCTCTGAAATTAATTAGCGCATTGGCTTTTGGAAAACCCTGCGCTTATAAAACTCTCGGAATCCTCAAATCATCCAAATCTGATGTCAGTTTAGAGATGGCTTATCTATCCAGGGTGTTGGGCATTAACATACCCGTGTTTAAGGTTAAACAAATCTTAACCGGATTAGGTTTTAATGTAAAAACCCAAAGGAAAGATACTTTGGCCGTTAATGTACCTGGATTCCGCCAGGATATAAAGTCACCAATAGACCTGGTAGAGGAGATTGCCCGTATTTACAGCTATGAGAAAATTCCCTTGACCTTGCCTGCGGTAAAGCCACGCCAGAATATAGCCGGCAATAGGGATATTGTTTCTAATACAAGAAACATCCTGTGTGGTTTAGGGCTGCAAGAGGCAATTACTTACAGCCTGGTTGACCGCGGCTTGCTTAGAAAATCCGGGGTTAATAAAGACGTGCAACTGATTGAGATTTTAAATCCCTTAAGCAAAGAACAGGAGGTTTTACGTTCCACGCTTTTGCCCAGTCTTATCCGCACCCTGGCGTATAACCTGGATCAGCAGCAGGAATATATAAATATTTTTGAGATAGCTAATATTTTTTCTGATAAAGCGGACCCGCTTCCATCGGATGAACCGGTACGCGCCTCTGCGCTGCACCCGGCCGCAGAAGTGCTATCTTTAGGCATAGCTTTATGCGGGGTCAAATCATTTTTTGTTAAGCAGGGCCTGATTAAAGATGAAATCAATATTTTACATTTAAAAGGGGTACTGGAATCCCTGTTTAATAAGCTTGGAGTCAAGGTTTATGATTTCAAGCCACAGGAAGATA
>Ga0265297_10000448_pt1 | contig 122984 bp, 113 predicted proteins | sample Munlanlwell13791_FD_192502 | JGI IMG/M metagenome (GOLD analysis project Ga0265297, IMG submission 192502) | Leachate microbial communities from a municipal landfill in Southern Ontario, Canada - Leachate well 137-91 | ecosystem: Engineered > Solid waste > Landfill > Unclassified | place...
GTTCGGCTGGATGTCGGTCTCTCCGCTGAATGGTGTCTTCCCAGACGTCATGATCGGAGACGAGGATGTCTATCTGACGTTCTCAAACAAGCCAATTCCAACGCCCACACCGACACCTACGCCTATTCCGACACCTACACCTACACCTACGCCAACATGCACGGGCACACCGCCACCTCCGCCACCTCCTCCTCCACCGACCCCTACCCCTACTCCTACCCCGACGCCAACATGCACGGGCACACCGCCACCTCCGCCACCTCCGCCACCGGATCTGTCTTGGTTGGAACGAATGGTGAGTATTTTCTGACCGTTAACTGAACGGGGAGCTGCTCTGCTCAGCAGAGCAGCTCCCCCAACTATCTTAGAAATTTCCCTTGGATACAAAAAGGTTGTATTCAGAGGTTATAGCTAATTAAAAAATCCCCTATTGATGTCTTTGGTAAGACATCGGCCAATAGGGAAAGAAGGAGTCGAAGAAGATGAAGAGTCTAAAAAGAAATTTAAAAAGAAAGGCCTTAGGTGCTTTAGCAGGTTTGATGCTATTTATACCGGTTTTGGCAATGGCAGCTAGCCCTGCCCTTGACACAACCGATCTATATAAGATTGCGAACCTAAGTAAATCCCCAAATTGGGGGGTTAGTGCTGAGGCTGATCCTGGGCAACAGCTTACTTTTATGATCCAAGTTCATAACAAAAACCTGGACAGTGTGGCAAACGATGTCAGAGTAAAAGCTACTTTGCCTAACGGAGAAGTCACAAACTATACATCTGTGGCTACAGTAAGTGCCGATAATGCAACATCGGTTACAGGAACAACATCCTTTCATATTTCAAGTCCTGCAACCATTGCTTATATAGCTGGGTCAACTTCGCTATATAGGAACAACAATGGAACGGCTGAATTTGAGAGAACCCTACCAGACGGAATTACTACTGAGGGTTCAGGTATTGTTATTGGTGACTTCCAAGGATGTTGGCAATACACTAAATGGGTTATTTTCAAGGCTAGAGTTGTCGCTCCAGAAAATCCAACTCTCTTCTCTTGTAGCACAAACACTGCATGTTCGAGTACAAAGCAGTATAAAACAATTGCTGCTTGTAGCGCTGCCTTAGGTAAACCTTGTTATGCAACTGAAAATGAATGTAAGAGGACGGCTGCTACATTTTGCCCCTTGCCTACTCCTACACCTACCCCAACTCCAACACCTACTCCTACACCCACTCCAACACCTGCCCCTGTTGCTCTGCCTACATCAGGACCTACCGAAGCTGCTGCCGGTATCCTAGGGACACTTGGTCTGTCCGGAGCGTCTGTCGCTTGGATCAAATCCAGACGAAGGCTCATAAACGCCAAGAAGAAATAAGTCTTAATCAAAAATCCCGGGTATAACGCCCGGGATTTTTATATTTATATGATTATTCTGCTAAAAAGACTTCATCTCCCTCACGGACATGATCTTTGACCTTTACTCCAACTTCTTGACCCTTTTTTGCCTCAGGAATTGATTCATGATCGAGCTGCATCTCTTTGATCTCTTGCTCAAAATCAGTAGTGTGACCCTTGAAATGAACCTTGTCGCCTACCTTTATCGGGCTGGCTGCTTTGATAATACCAACGCTGATGTGATCAAAATAATGGCTTATCTCGCCTACTTTTTTTGCGCTCATATAAAGCTCCTTTCAAATTGATTAATAATAATTACATCTTCAAAAATTTCAACAACTCATAGACCATAAAGGCCGGCCAGACCAATGCTTTTAATAGGCCAACTACACCATCCCAAAAAGTTGTTGCAGTTTGGATGTAGTAAACTGCTGCCCCGATTAGCCCAAGACCGTAAACTGCCCCGGCACCGGCGTTTGAACCATAATTTTTTTTCTTTCCACAAGATTTCGCCCAGCCTTCGGCTTTTTCTTCAAGCTTTTTTTCGAAATCCTCATCCCACTCTGCTTCAATTTTTGCTGTTTTTTGTGCCATTTTGTTTTCTCCTTTTTATATATTTTACCACAAATTACAAAGGTCATAAAATCTTTTGCAACAGTAAATAATGCTTGCTGTACATTACAATAAAGTCATTGCGTCTATCCAGCTAGAAAGTTCATTTTTGTTTTGGACATATCCACTATAATCAATTTCTGTTCCCTTATGAATTCCCACATGAAGATGCTTGCGTTCGCCATCAGTGTCATGGCTGTATGCCGCTCCAAGTGTTGCCAGATGTTCCCCTGCCGTTATGCTGCTTCCGACCGCCGGGATATTGCTTCCGTTAATATCCAAGTGCCCATACAACACCGTAACCGCTTCATTGTTTATGTTACAGCTTTGAATAATTACACCGCCATAACCTGATACCCACTGTTTGATCAGTATTTTCCCCTCACACAAGGCAGAAACTGCTATCACTTGAGTTAACTCCGCATTTGTAACTTCAAAATCTGTGCCGGTATGATAACCCGTAAAACGTTCAGGCTGAATCGGTGAATTACTTGGCGTAATATATATGCCAAACGGTTTTTTCGTTACTCTATCCTTGGCATGCGAAATGGGTTCTACAATTTCCGCTGCTTTTTGAGGGCTGGCCGGAGCAGTTTTTTGAGTTTGTTCCTGAGAGCTATTGTTGGTTTCTGAAGGAACATTTTTTTTGAATCCTGACAATACAAAGGTCAAACCAATCAAAATAATTAGTACAAACAAGAAAATTATTATTATTTTCACTGTTATCTTCATTAATTAATTTTAGCATATGCTATAATAGATATAGAGTAATAATGGCTTTGAACAGCCATATAAAAGATCTTTTTATATGATAATTTACAAATAACTAAGGTTAGCTATGGATAAATTTGAAGATATATTTCGCCAAGTCGATCGAAGATTATTTGTTCCGAAGAAATTAGTTGATCAGACTGATTTAGACATGCCTTTGCCGATAGGCTTTGGGCAAACCATAAGTCAACCGACAACCGTAAAACTGATGCTTGGTTGGCTAGATCCGCAATCAGAGGATAGGGTCATGGATATTGGTTCCGGTTCGGGCTGGACCACGGCGCTTTTAGCCCATCTTGTCGGACCGAATGGCACCGTCTTTGCCATAGAAAAAATACCAGAGCTGGTCGCATTTGGGAAAAATAATTGTCAGAAGATTGGTGTCAAAAATGTCCGATTCTTCAAAGCAACCAAAGAATACGGCTTGCCAAAGTTTGCTCCATATAACCGTATCTTGGTCAGCGCTTCAGCCCAAAATCTACCGACAACGCTTCTAAATCAATTAGCCGTGGGAGGCAAACTTGTGATACCTGTGAAAAATAGCGTTTTGGAAATTACAAAGACCAAAGATGGTGATATAAATATCGAGGAACACCCAGGATTTATCTTTGTCCCTTTGGTATAAGAGATAGAGTTGCTTTGCTATTTAAAACATATTTTTAAAGAAAAGTGGATAGACTCGAGATATTATCTCGTTCCTACCCACTATTGATATCATTTACCCCGATCTTTTCCAGTGAGGGTGCCCCTCTTACCTTGTCCTTTCCTCTTTTTTTCGCTAACTTACACGCATTGTCAGCCTTTAGGAAAAGCTCTTCACTGTTACTGGCGTCTGCTGGGTATGTAGCCACCCCAATGGTGACAGTCAGATGGATGATTTCACCATCAACCACAAACTCCACAGACCGTATTGCCCTACAGAAATTTCCGGCTTCTTTGACAGCGTTTTCTTTCGTTGTTTCCGGCAAAAGAACCACAAACTCGTCACCGCCGTAGCGGGCAACGGTATCAACCCGACGGGTTTTCGTTGCCAAGACATGTGCTATCTTCCGGAGAGTCTTGTCACCAACCTGGTGACCGTACGTGTCGTTAATCCCCTTGAAGCGATCAACATCGATGACCGCCAACGATAGGTCATGGGAAAACCGATCTGCTCGATCGATTTCCTTTTTGATCTTTTCATCGAACACCCGTCGGTTATTGAGCCCTGTCAGAACATCTGTCCTCGCACCATAATGGCCCACAGCCCACCTAAGGGTAGACACCAGAATTGTACGCAGTCTTACCTCTTGTTCCTCATTTGGCTTTTCAGCTGAATCAAATATTGCCCATGCGTACTTTTCTTGATCCTCATATTCTAAATGGAACCTCGCAGGGAACATTAATTCCCCCACACCGGTTTCGAGCAGAATAGGTCCCGACTCCTGTAGCTTAACAACTATCCTAAAGGAACCCGGCATCACTTCGTCGACGATTTCTAAGAGCGCTTTTGGGAGTCGTTCTTCACTAGAACCAAGGATAATTGGGATGATGCTGTTCACACCACAATCACGATGATATCCATCATGATACACCTTGGCCCTATCTTTTTCTCTTTCAAGCTCTTTCGTCAGTTTCCTTATAGACTTGGTGGCCACAAAGAGAGCTGCAGCCATGATGAACACGCTTATCGTGAAGATATCGACCGTGATTGACATCTGGCTGCCCTCCTCTCAAGAAATTTCAAGGTACTCGATCTTGATAAATGATTCCTAGACTGGACAAAGAATTATACCCATAAAGTAATCTTTTGTCAAAAATATTTATTAGAAATATCTAGAATGGGGAAATAGCTCTAATCTTCCCAAAAATTTTCAACTATATTGCTATCGTTGTGCTTTAGTCTATTTGAAATAATGAGCAATTCAACGTCTCCTGGCCCTTCGTTCCAAAAACCCCTTACTACTTGTGGTGCAATTCTGATAGCATCATGCGGTTTTAGCTCTAACACCTTCTCATCTAGCTTGACTAAAATATTACCGGAGATAACAAAAGTGACCTCCTCCTGCTCTTTATGACGATGCCCGTGGCTACCCTTAGCCCCGGTGTTTGCCGGCATACGCCTGTAAGTAATAGCAACCTGCTCGGTTTGTAGATCATTTTTCATCATTTTCATCTCGCCAGGATAATCGCCCAAAATATCCTTCACATCAGCCAAATGAACAATCGTATAATCAGGCATGATACTCCTTCCTTTTATATTTTGAACACGATTCAAATCTAAATAATCAAATATTTGCAAGCGTTGATTTATGGGTTAACCGATATTTGAGTAGCTTGAACTACGCCGTTGTTGTCTTTTTGCCCCCAAACCAAGACGGTGTCTTCTGCTTTTACTGTATTTGCTGAATTGATTGGAAACCTGGTAGTATCGTTAATCTGAACATTATATGACGTTCCGCTTACGTCCATGGTAAATGTCTTGCCATTTACACCCGTAACTTTTCCGATAATTCGGTTTTGAAAGACTCTATATCCACCCATCATTCCCGGCCGCCCCATATTCCCAAAACCCATATTCCCATAATCTCTGGTGATTCTCGTATGGTTATTGCCTATAAACCTGGGCCCAAAATTATTGTGATCAACAAAGAAAGCGCCCAAGCCTATCGCAGCCAAAATAACTAGCAACACACCCAACAAGAAAGGAAGCTTGTTTCCTTTGTGGTATGTTTCTTCTTTATTGTTTGACTGATTACTTTCTTCGACAGGTTTTGACTTTCTTTCTTCAGTTACTGGCTCAGCAATTTTTTCGCCTTCTCTTTCTTCCTGTGATTCTGGCATAATAGCCCCCTTTATTAGTTTAAATCAAACTGATTGTAATCATATAAGCTTAGAAAAAACTGAAAACGTAATAGGAAATTTACAAAAACAATGGCGTATTGTTTTGTAGAAAAGTCTTTACTGTATTTATCGGTATAGCGAACCCGATTGACTGTCCTTGTTGGTCGATCGCTGTGTTTATGCCGATCACCTGGCCATCCAGATTGACCAAAGGCCCACCTGAATTCCCAGGATTTATGGCTACATCGATTTGGAGCATATTATTCAACGTTTCCACCCCACCGCCAGATAAACTCCCTGCCTGGATTGATCTATTCAAGGCGCTAATAACTCCCACCGTAACCGTATTTTGATATTGCCCTAGAGCATTCCCGATAGCTATCGCCTCTTGGCCGATTTGCAGGCTGGCTGAATTCCCCAGTACAACATAAGGTAAGTTGTTAGCATCAATCTTTAGCAAGGCTATATCATTGTTATTGTCCAATGCTTGAATCTTGGCGTTATATTGCTTCCCAGTACTGGTACTAACCGTATAAGTCGCGTTACTGTCGCTAACAACATGTTTGTTCGTCAATATCAAACCATCTTTACTAACCAAAAACCCTGTTCCTGCTGTTTGTGAACTCTGGGTGTTACCAAAAAAATCAACTGACTGACTTTTGCCGCTAATACTGACAACAGCGGGTGAAGCTTGCTTCACTGAGCTGATGACAGCAGAGTTTTCATTGACAGTTTGTTGAGCGCTGGCATTGGTCACGACATTTCCGCTTTGTTTCTGATTATTAACAAAAAGGGAGGCTCCCAAAAATCCACCGATCACACTGAAAAAGATATTAGATATTACAAAAGCGAGGATCAATTTGTACGGTATAACCCTGTTATTTCTTTCGATATCAATTCTATTATCTTGATCTTCCATGATTCCTTCTTTCTTATGGTTTCAGAATATAAAAAATATAGCAGACAAACCTTAATATTTGCTGAAGATTTAATAAAGAAGACCTGCCTCAGGAGACAGGTCTCATTTGGCAGGTCGTTTGTGTATTTTAATATTCGCTTTTAATTACAAAAAACGAACCCCGAATTGTTCCGGCTAATTTGGATTTCTGCCTAGCAAACTTAAACTTGCCCTCTAACTCCTTTGGCACTTTCATACCTTCTGAGAGCTTGAAACCGACAGCTCGCTTCTTGGGGTTATCAACCGTATACAGAACATTAACCTCCAGGCCGTCTTCATAGAATACATAGACCCATTTGATATTTTCCACTTGAAAACGCGAGGTTTCTAAAGGCTTCGCTTCAAATTCAAGATTTCGCTCTTCTTTTAGAATTCGGCTAACGTATTCAAGGATCTCTTGGCTTTCACTAGCTGGTATAACTGTAAATTCATGGCCGTATTTATTCATGAAATAACGAGCTTCATTAGCGCGTAAGCCAGCAAGTGCTTTCGCTACAGGTGAAGATTCTAGGCCAATAGTGGAAACATTATTAAAATCAACTATATAGGACATTTTTTTCTCCTCGGTCATTATTTTCTCTTTTCATTTTATGGCAAGCCGCCAGATAATATTGATTATGATGACAACTAACAAGAAAGTTACTATCTCCCAAGTCGCCCTTTTGTTTACAGATACAAATGCGACTAATATGGCTAAGGCTACGGCAACATATAGTAATTGGAGGATCCAAACGTAGATTGGCAGGCTTAAGAATGTATTATTTAAGAAATCTTTCATACTATAATTATACGCCCTATTTAAAGTACTTAGCAGGTTAGATGTTTTGCGCCTGTCCGGTCCGAAGCCTCGAGCGAAGGAGGGTCATTAATTTAATAAGCTGACATAAAATCAGCTTATTAAATATGTTCCCTTTGGAGAGTCGAGAAGCGCAAAGATCATTAAAAAAGAAGCATCTTGTTTGATGCTTCTTTTTAAGACTTTAGAACACTTGAGCAATAATCCAAATTGCTCCGGCCAGAGCGAGGAAAAATAATCCTAGCCCGACAGGTGATCCCCAGCTGAACCAAGAACCCCACGCGCGCCAGTGCTTCATGTGAGGTTCGTCAGCTTCAAGCCAGGACTTGTAATCCGCAAGTTGTTCTTCTTGACTTTTTTTAGCCATAGTCGACTCCTTATTATTTAGTTAATAATGAGCCCCTATTTATGTTAAGCCAGTAGCAATTACATCTCAGAGGCAAAGATTGCCGTGAATCTGGGCTTATTAACACGATTATTATAGCACAAAAGCTCAGTAAATTAAATTTGGCCTGCCCGTCCAAAACGAGGTGAAGAAGGATCATTATTACAATCTTAAGTCAACTTGCAGAGATCTCTAGAGAACCGTCCCAAGGGTTGCTCCTTAAAAAACAATCAAAAAGCGGGGTTTACCCAGCTTAATGTTTTTCGCTTTAATTATGACTCTTTCGGTACGGCTGCTGTTTCATCCTTTTTCTTAAACAACTTCCTTAAACCATGATATTTACGTTCCAGGTAAACCACCAAGACAATAAGCAGTATCAGCAAAAGTCCGATCCCGGTCAGAAAATATATGTTTGTCAAAAAATTCCATTTGCTTTCTTTGACTTGGGTCGCCGCAACTGTTGCCTTTGGATTGAACTTTACCCGTAACGATAATGTTTTTTCAGAAACGGAGCCTCCGGCATTTTTGGCCGCTAGTTTTACGTCATAATCTTGATTCAACTTAAGACTTGGATGATCAGCTAAGACCAGATTATAGTTATCCAGCTGTTTATCCGGGATATCTATAATTTCTGTTTCTACCGCTTTTTGGGCTTCGTAAATATACATTACATAACCGGCCAAATCGGCTTCTTTGTTTTTATCCCAAGAAAAGACAATTTGTTCGTCTTGATTCCTATCCACCTTAAAGTTAGTTGGTACCGCCAAAACACTGGGCGCAACAACAGGAGCAGTGGCAATGGTAGTAGCTTTTGTGGCAGTTTTCGTAGTTGTTGGGGCCGTCGGAGTAGTTCCAGATGTAGTCGTCGCAACATCTTTGCCATACTGCTTAAACAGTCTGTCTGCTCCAACAGGGGCTTGCTCATCACCGGTCAGCGCTACACCTCTCGAATATGTAACTCCGTCTGTACCTGTCATCCAATAGGTCTGGTTATCGATATTACTTGATAAATAGAAAGCATATGTTGTTTCGGGGGTAACCACTAGGCTATTTTCAAAAACAAAAGGCTCCCAGGCAGCATCACCGGCGAAGGTAAGGACATGCGTTTCTGAGCCAATCACCTGTTTTGAAGCAAAGTTTTTGACTGTCATTGTAACACTGGTACCAGTTTGCCTATGCTTGAAATAAACATCAATCGATGTAACTCTATTGTATGTAGGCGTAAAGGTTTGACCAGTACCACCTATTCCAATTGATCCATAGCCCGTGTTTGATTCAACGGCATAGGACTGATCAAGGACAGAACCATCCCCAGCGATGACACTACCTAGCGGTAGTAAAAAAACGCAGAAGGATGCGCTAATTATAAATAACTTTAATTTTTTCATTTCCCTCCCTAACTCAGTTTTTTGAGTATTTTTATTTTAGTTTAAGTTTACTCCCTTTTAGCTTAAAAACAATCATTATTATCAAAATTAGCAAACCGTTCGGCTTGCTAATTTCTTAGTGAGTGTCTGCCGGCGTACCAATTAATCTTCGATTTGGAAACTTGGTTCCAACATACGTACTTTGGCGAAGCGAGAGGCGCAGGAGCCATCTAACCGAAAATGAGACACTATAAAAACTATCTATGTCTCATTTTAGATCTAAACTGGCCTAAGAGTACCGGCAAATACTTGCCAGGCAAGAAGTGACTTTGCTACCAAAGAAAGAATAATGTACATTCTCTCGCCATAGAGATAGTTTCTCCAGGGACCGACTTTTTTGTACTGAAGGAATTGGTTTAGGGCAAAGATGTCAAAGAAAATAAAGATTGAAAAGAAGATCCAATAAACAAAAGTTGGTGGCTTAGCATCACCGCTACCGGCGCCAAGAAGATAGATCGCAACTGCAATCCAAGGAACAATACCGGCAAAAGTTCCAAAAATATAGGCAGTCCAATTGGTTTTCTTTGTCGTTTGATTATGCAACTCCATCATCCAGCCAAAGAAAATCATACAGGCGTTTAGGGCAAAAATCAGCATTAGACTTATGCCATCATAGATTCCAACAAGCATGGCGATTACAACCATCATAATAGACGAACTAAAGGCATATTCCACCCATCTCATATAATTGGCACCTTTTTTAAGATTAGCAACATACCAAGGATAAACACTTGGCAGCGAAAGAATAAAATGGGCGGCAGCTGAAAGAAACAAGAAAAGAGCAATTAGAGGAGCAATTTGCAAAGTGAATCTTTCCTGCACAACGGGCAAAAGCTTTTGTGCTTGAACGTTAAATTGCAGAAATGATGTTGTTACCGGTAAGGCAAAAGCTGTAGCTAAAACTAATAAAACAACACCCTGAATAAGGTGCAGAAATCCCATAAAAATATTGAATTTTCTAAGTCCCGAAAATGTTTTCTCGGTTACTTGTTTCTCGACAGGCATTTATCCTCCTATATTTTTGTTATAGCTCAATATTAAACTTCAAAGAGATTAATGACAAGCAAAAGAGACTGAGCTTCTTTAAAAAGTGCTTAGCAAAAAGCTAAGAGTGCGTCATTAATATAATAAGCCGACAAAAGTCAGCTTATTAGGTATGCGTTCCATTTGGTGAACTACTCCTTGCCGGAACTACTTGGAAGAAAATGAGACACTATAAAAACTAGCCTACATTAACCATACTCATTAATTTCGCTAAAGATGGTTTTCCAGTTAAGGTTTTTGGTATATTACTTATTAAGAAAACGGTGTCTGGTCTCCAAGAAGCTGGCAAGTTTTTTTTATAGTACTCCTGAATTTCTCTATTAGACATGTCTGAAACAATAAAAAATAATATTTTATCATTTAAGCTTTCCTTGTTTTGTAACCCAGTTACATAGATTTCCTTGATCTTGCTGTTTTGCAACATTGCCCATTCAACATCTCGTGGGTTAACCAAATAACCATTTTTCATAATTTTTTCTTGAATTCTACTTTTTAGTTTTAGTTTGTTATTTTCCTTCAAAAAAATGTCCCCGGAACGCCACCATCCATCCGAAGCAAAGTTGGCTTTAGTCGCCTTTTCGTTTTTATAATATCCCGGGAAGAGTCCGGGGCTTTTGGTTGACAGTTCTTCATTATTCTCTATCCTTATTTTTACTCCTTTTGGTAGACAGCCAAAGACGCCAGGAGATCTTTCTGATAATGTATTTAGTGCGATAGTCCCTGTTTCAGATGTCCCATAACGATCAAAAATTTCCGCTCCGAAACGATCCTTAAATTCTTGCCATAATAAAGGGGATAGATGAGATGAACCAGATTCAAATAGTCGAACTTTATTCAGGTCATAATATTTTTCAGGGTTATGGTCCATTAATTTTTTGTAAATAGCTGGGACACCGAGAAACATTGAAATTTTTCCCGAGTCTAATAGCTCTAGTGCGCTATCTGGATTAAAGAAATTTTGTAAAAAAACTGTATTACCATGGAAAAGACTACCCAAAAGCCCAATTACTAACCCATGACGGTGTGACAGAGGCAACGGTATAAATATCGTATCATTCCCGGTCCATCCCATAGGTTTGGCGATCGACTCTATATCCCAAAGCTGGTTATAGTGAGTATTCGGGATGACCTTTGGATTTCCGGTTGTTCCAGATGCATAGAATAAAGTAGAAATCTGTTGTTCGGGTGGCAAGAATTCATTTTTATAAGAGACTGGCCTAAACTTTTTTCTGTATAAATCATCAACTATAATTGACTTGATAGAACTTGAAAAATAATTCCGATGTTTATGGTCGGTTATTATAAGGCTTGGCTTCGTTGTGTTAATTATGTTGTCGATCTCTAGCTTTTTAAAACTAACGTCTATAGGCATCGCCATGTGACCGCTAGAGATAATACCGTAATAAATTACGACAAATTGCCAAGAGTTTGGTAATATGATGGCAATTACGTGTTGTTTGCCAGTATCACCAAAGTGCTTACGGAGAAAACTTTCTATATTATTTGAATCAGCATAAAGCTCAGACCAATTTAGTGTCTTGTCTTGACAAATAAGAGCTTTTTTCAAGCCTATTTTTTTTGCATTATTTTTTAAATAATCAGTTAGATATTTCCCCTTATTCATTACTAAGCCCCGCTTCTTTTTTGTCATGAACAGTTGTATATTCTCTTATTTTTGAAGTCATGTTCTTCGCTACATCTATCACATGTTTTCTATACCGTGCGGCCAAATATATAAATGCGAGAACTGCCGTATCCAAAATAAAGTTATAGAAAACATTTGATGGAAGAGAAACCATCCAGATATGCAAAGGATAAAGAATGACAGCGGAGAGACCGTAAACAAAAAGCGGACTCTTTCCTAAAGTTTCAAAAATGCCAAAAGTCCTATTGGCAATCTGCGTCTCATACTTTCTCACCACAAGATATAGGGCTATAAAACAAATAAAATCTAGGCTCAATCGCCCTATACCTAAAATATTTTTTTCAAAATAAGTTCCCGTTGAGCTATAAAAATTATTTAACAAGATAATCGTTGAGCTTACGAAATTAGGCAAAAAGATAACATAACTATAAGAATTTTTTACTAAATTTGAGAGATAAATTAATATCCCATTGAAAATAATAGCACCAACGGCAATCCCGACTACTAAATAACTAATCTTTTTTTGTAGTGGCTTTGTCATTACCTTAAACTTTTTTTCAGTTACGGGTAGATAATAACCAGCGACTATTCCAAAGAAAAATAGTATTTGCCAACCCATATTAAAGCTGGTTCCACGGAATGCCCATATGGCCGCACTTGCTATTAGAATCAACCACCACTTTCGTTTTGCAATAAAATAGAGTGCAAGAGGAGCGAAAAATATAAAAACGACAAAGTGAACCCAGTAATCAGCCCACCCATAAACATATTGTAAGGTTAATGTTTGATAAATAAGATTGGAGAGATTGGTTTGTAATATGTCGAGCTTAGTCCCAGGAGGTAACCCAGCACTTATCCCCCAAAAAGTAAAAAGTAAGGTGAAAAATACCGACCATAGGTACAGCTTCCCTGATCGTAACCAAATCTTTTTAGTAGTTTTTTTGGCGTTTTTTGTAAATTTTGGACCATAGACATAACCAATCAAAAGTCCAGAAATTAGGAAAAAACCTTCAGCCGCTGAAACCCAAAATAACCCACGGCCCGTAATAATATCATAGATAGACGGAAAGCGTTCTATGTGATTAACAATAATTACAAACATAAAATACCCTCGGAGTAAATCAAGTCCCAGGATTCTTGGGTTATTAGTTTTTTGTATTAAATCTGTTTGCACTAATCTTCCATTATTTTGATGCTTAGCAACATTTTCTATTTGATTTTTGCTTTTGTCCTTTTTACATTCTATTATTAACCTGAAAAATTGCTGAAAGCTTAAGAAAAAGTTGTATCAATATTTTCAAAATTCTTTTGTTAATTCTATTCCGGTAAGGGTTCAATAAAAAAAACACGAAATTCATTGAAAATCGTGTTTTTTTATACTTGGAACTTTGGTTCCATGAAGCACATATTGGCGAGCCGAGAAGCGCAGGAACCACACTTTAGAACAAAACGAGACAAACGAGACACCAGAAACGCAAAATCTATCAAACTTTCCGGCCGGTTGGACTACAAACCTCACTAAAGAGCAGGTTTTTAATTTTCAAAGGATTATGAATACAGACTACAACGCAAATTTCGATTATAAAACAGCCTGGATTGAATCTCACCGTGTTATAAATTTTTATGACATCCTGTTAAGAAGTAAGGATGAAAAAGATTAATATATTGCCGTTTTGGTGGTAAAATCCAAGCGTCAGGGCATCCCCCTCACTATACTTCTTCTGGTTCTTGAATCGGTTTTGGAGATGGCCGTAATGGCGGCCAGAAGGATGTAGTCGAGCCTTCTTAATTAAGGATCTTTGTTATGAGTAATTCTAACAATGATGCTCCGGGCATGAAAGGTATCCGTTCTCGAACCGAAACAGGCCCACTTAGAGTAAAGCGAAGCGATACTCATGTGGGAACCATTGAGGAAAAGTACGATGTCGATTTCGACGTTCGTAGCGATATGCATCTCAAGACTCTGCTTGAGTTAAAAGGTGTTGACTCGTTGAATGACCTGATTACCGGTAAGTAATCTATAGGGGCTCTGCCCTGTCTTTATATTACTACTACCTTCAATAAACCACAAACTTATTGTTTGACAACATACATATGATATGTTAAAATGTATGTATGAAACCATTAACTTCTAAACAACAACGAATTTTAAATGCGATTAGGGAATTTATGCGGCAAGAAAACCGCATGCCTACCAGGTCAGAATTGGCAGAGCAATTGGGTTTCAAGTCGGCAAATTCAATCCAGCAGTATTTTTCAGTTCTAAAAGAAAAAGGGTATCTTGAGCTTGATAGACACAAAAATCGAGGGGTAAGCCTGGAAGGAGAAAAACCGATGGTCATAAACATACCATTAGTTGGAACAGTATCTTGCGGGAACCCTATTTTAGCCCAAGAAAATATTGAAGCATATATACCAACAGATCAGAGACTAATAAAAAATCGCACTAATAAGTATTTCTTCCTTACGGCTCATGGTGATTCGATGGATTTAGCCGGTATTGAGGATCAAGATTTATTGCTAGTAGAAGGTAGAACAATTGCAAGTCCGGGCGAAATAGTCGTTGCCGTTATCGGAGACGAGGCAACTGTAAAGTATTATAAGCCAACAAATGGGTACATAGCTCTTGTCCCTAAATCCAAAAATTCCGCTCATCAACCGATTATATTAACATCTGATTTCATTATTCAGGGTGTTGTAAAAAAAGTGATTAAGCAAGAAAACCTAGGGGTTTGATGTGGCAAAAACTACAAAGCCGAATAGGCCTTCAATTTCTGAGTCTGTAAGATTGCGTCTTTGGGTTAAGGCTGCGGGATTTTGTGAATTTTGTGGGTGTGGAGAATATTTATTAACTGATAGTTTAACCTTAAATAGCGGAAATTACTCAAATATTGCACATATAATTTCTTGGACTGAAAGCGGACCGAGAGGAGATAAAGAATTATCTACCAAGCTGGCGTCTGAGCTTTCTAATCTAATGTTAATGTGCCCAAAACACGCAAAATTAATCGACACAGAGGTCAATGATTTTCCCGTAGAGTTATTGAGAAAATGGAAAAAAGAACATGAAGATAAAGTTAGAATGATTATGAAAAACTACGGAGGAGAAAAAACACACTGCATAACACTTCTTTCTATGATTGGGGGACAGGAGACATCCATATCGTTTGATGAAATAAAAGAAGCGATTGCACCAAAATACCCGGCCAACGAAGACGGAACAGCTATTGACTTGCGGGGATTTTCGCCCGATGAAGCAAGTACGATTAACGCTTTTACTAATAAGATCACTGGCGAGGTTGAAACATTAATGAAAAACGGACAAGTTACCGGCATTCCATCCCATATATCTATTTTTGGCTTAGCGCCAATCCCTCTTATGTTTCTTTTGGGTTACCGCTTGGGTAATAAAATTCCGATAGACCTTTTCCAAAAGCAAAGAAGCAGCCAATCATGGAAATGGCAAGAAGATACAAGTGACTGCTTTAAGTATCAAGTTAACGTTTTCGAAGGTAGTAAAAAAACAGTTGCTCTTGTGTTATCTCTAAGCGGCAAAATTCAAGAGGTTGAATATTCGAAGTTTTTTCAAGAAAAACCCTCTATATATGAGATTACTTTTGATTCACCAAATCGTGACTTTTTAATTACCAGAAAAAGGCTTAACGACTTTAAAAATGTATATCAGGCGACTTTGTCGAAAATCAGAGAAAATCACGGCGCAGACTGCGAAATTCATGTTTTCCCTGCGGTTCCGGTCCCCATTGCCATAACCTGTGGTCAGGAGGTACTGCCTAAAAGCGATCCACCAATTTATATTTATGATAACGATTGTCATAATGGTGGATTTAAAAAAATATTACAGCTAAATTAAGGAGAGAAATGAACGGACAAGAATACCTAGAAAAAATATTGGAAAATCAAAAGTTAAGTAAAGAAGAACTTGATGAGCTAAAAAATCACCGTGATGAAGTCGAGGGCTGTTTAAGGGAAGAGTTTGGGAATTCTCCAAGCATTCGTTATGCAGGATCAAGGGCTAAAGAAACTATGATTAAAGAAAGCTATGATTTGGATATTGTTTGCTATTTTCCCGAGGATGATGAAAGAAGTTTGAAAGAAATATATGGTGACGTAAAAAACATTTTGTCAAACGAATATATAGTGGAAGGAAAAACGTCGGCCTTAAGAATTATTAACTTGAAGGGCAGTAACGTTGATTATCACATTGACGTTGTACCTGGAAGGTATATTGATACTGACAAGGAAGATGCTTTTTTATATATTTCTTCCGCAGATGGAGAAAGGATGCAGACCAATATTAAGGTGCACGTAGAAACTATAAAGGAAAGTGGTTGCCAGAAATTAATTAAGCTAACGAAACTCTGGATTCGTCGCAACAATCTCCCCTTAAAAACGTTTGTAGCCGAACTATCGGTTATCGAAGCCTTAAAAAGTTTTTCAGACAAAGAAAAGATTGAGGAAGCATTTACAAAAGTTCTAGTATTTTTCAGGGATGATTTTGAAGATTTGACCCTGCTTGATCCGTCGAATTCTTCTAATGTTGTTAGTGATTTGGTGGACGAAACCCAGAAGAATATAGTGGCGACAACCGCTAAAAACGCAACCGATGCCATAGAAAATGAAGAAGAAACAGAAGCGTGGGGCATCATTTTCAAAGAAACTACAGGGAAATCCAATGAACCAATTGCGACTATGAATGTTACTCCACCTAAACCTTGGGCCAATGTCTGATTTCGATATTACTGCCGAGGATATCGTTTGGCTTAACCAAAATTTTCCAAAATTACGTTTTCGTAAAGAAGAAGATGGGCCATCTATTACGGGTTTACTCGAATTTGGGATGGATTATGAACCGGGAAAGCCATACAAGGTTTACCCTTTCAGAAGTAATGTTAAGTCGACAAAGAATCTGATATTCGACGCTTTCCAGATTACGATAACCCCGGAGAAAGGCGACTCTGGTAAGTACCCTTTAGTTGACGAAATTGGGGGAAGGATTAATAAAGACGCTTCACGGCATTTTAATGAAAATGGTTCAAAGTCGTTCTGCCTTTCTTCTAAGCTAGAAGAAAGAAACTTCTCAAAATTTGAACTACAGAGCTTTTTCTTGGAAACTCTAATTCCTTTTTTTTATGCTCAAAGTTACTTCGAGAAGAATAACGTTTGGCCTTGGGGAGAATACGCTCACGGGCTTGCGGGAACCTTAGAATCTTATAAAAAGGTGGGTGATAATATAGCATTTAGGAAGAAGGTAGAGCTTTATAAGGAAGTGATCTCTAACCAATTGCTAATATTTTATTTTAAAAAACAAATTGAACCCAGTAATTTTATGTGCATTTGTGGCTCTGGAAAAAGATTTATTAACTGTCATCCCGAAGCATTTAAAGGGTTGGAAAAATTGAGAGATTTTTTCACGACCCCTGTATATAGGGAGATTTTCTTTGCATGTTGTGGAGACTGCGTTTTGTTAGACAGACGTGAAAAAAGCTAAAACTACCCCTTTCTTTATGAGACAAAGAAAGTACTTTACATGTTTTGTTTCCCATATTACGTTAAGGTTACAAATTAATAAGTAGTGACCTATGTGTCCAGTAAAACCCTGCCAAAGTGGCCTTCAGTGCCCGACGGGGAGCTGGGCTTTTTATTTGTTAAAAAGCCCAAGAAAGGTATCAAATGAAAAACAAAATGGAAATCGTTCAAGTAAACATCAACGAACTGAGAGCGGCCGAATACAACCCGCGAAAATGGTCTAAAAAAGCGATATCGGATTTAACGGAGAGCATAAGCAAGTATGGTTTAGTCGAGCCGGTGTTGTGTAACTCATACGGCGAGAGAAAGAATGTCATAATCGGTGGCCACTTCCGAATTCGTATCGCAAAAGAACTGGGATACACAGAAATGCCAGTTGTTTATGTTAACATTCCAAATTTAGAAAAGGAGAGGGAGCTTTGTGTCAGATTAAATAAAAATACCGGAGAATTCGATCTCGACATACTCAAGGGCTTCAACGCCGATATGCTATTTGATGTGGGGTTCACGACTAATGAACTGAGCTCAATAATGGACAGCCTGAAAGGCGTACTGCCCGAAGAGTCGCAAAAAGATAAGGAGATTGAAAATGTACCAAAAACGAAGCCTGGGCAACTCTATCAACTTGGTTCTCACCGGCTACTTTGTGCCGATAGCACCAAAGAAGAGAACATAAAAAAGTTAATGGGGGGAGAACTCGCCAACCTTTTGTACTCGGATATGCCTTACAACATTAATCTGGATTACGACAAAGGCTTTGGCAGTAAATCGAAATACGGCGGGCATACCAACGATTCAAAAAGTGAGGGAGAATATTCACAGTTTGTGAAAACAACGATTTCAAACGGTGTCAAGTTTTGTAAAAAGGACTCTCACATATTCTGGTACACCGACGAAAACTATGTCTGGTTAGTGCAAACCACGTATAAAGAGATCGGCATTATTCCAAAACGACTCTGTATTTGGGCAAAAAACTCCGCAAACCCGACTCCTGAAGTTGCCTTTAATAAATCTTTTGAAGTCTGTGTTTACGGCACTATCGGAAATCCAAGGTTAAACGGACTAAACAATCTAACAGGAGTTCTTAACAAAGAAGTCACGAGTGGCAATGACTCCTCCCTTCAGCTACAAAGCATGACAGGCCTTTGGGTCGAAAAAAGGCTACCGACAAGTGAATACACACATCCAACTGAAAAACCGCCTACGCTTCACGAGAAGCCGTATAGAAGGTGTTCAAAACGGGGAGACATAATTCTTGATCTCTTTGCCGGCTCAGGGAGCAGTATGGCTGCAGCTGAACAACTTGGGCGTAAGTGCTACATGATAGAATTGGAGCCTATATTCTGTGACCGCATAATCGAACGTTACGAGAGAATGACAGGCAAGAAAGCGGTACTTTTGGAGGAATATTGTGGCTCGAAGTAGGGTCCGTTTAAAGAGGATGTTGCTTGAGGAGCTTTTCTCAACTCCAATAGTGCTCGCATGTTGTTCTAAAACGGGCGTTCCCCGTTCAACCTATTACCGTTGGTTAAACGAAGATGATGATTTTAGAAAGAAAGTTGAAGAGTGTATCGAAAAAGGGAGGAGCGCTGTTTCAGATCTCTCCGAGTCTCGACTCATACAGAAAATTGATGCAGGGGACATGAGAGCGATTACTTTCTGGTTAAATAATAATGAGCCACGGTACAAGAAAACAGAGAGAAAAGTTGCCACGAATGAGGCTACTACCTGGATCGATATAGTTAGATTAGCAAGCCGAGGTACCGATATGGACTCAGATAATTCTTAGTTTACTTTGAATCTTTAGTGTTTGCTAAAGTTGTTGTTCGAATCTCCTTCAGTTCAGACTTGGTGTTATAAACATCAACCTGCTGTCCAAGCGTAAACAGATCGATAAGCGCTCCAACACCGCATGCTCCGCCGGTAAATATCCAGATAATACCCGTCCCAACTTTTCCGAGATAAAAACGATGAAAACCCAACCAGCCAAAAATGCTTAGTAACCAAAGCACATAGGCCGTTCCTTTTGACTTCATTTCCCTGTCCCTTCTTATTAATTATTGGCTATATGGTAACAGAAAATAGCGGTAAAAGATACTTATAGTCCGTGGTTTTATATTCTTCTTACTCTCAAAATTGAGGAAGGAGAAAACATGACAGATAAATTAGAAAAAGATTTTGGAAATAAAGTTAGAGAGTTAAGAAAGCAAAAGGGCATTTCGCAAGAAGGACTTGCGGGTATTGCGGATTTGGATAGAACTTATATCGGTGGTATCGAACGGGGAATTAGAAATCCATCCCTTAGGAACATAGGCAAAATAGCAAAAGCACTTAACGTGAAACCAACCGATCTATTTGATTTCTAATAAACGCTTGATCCATATATAATTACGATAAATACTCTCTGCTCTATAATTTAATGCCAAAAAACTATAGAATATAACTATGGCAAAAAAGTATAAATTTATCGATTTATTTGCTGGAATCGGAGGATTCCACATAGCCTTTGATAATGTTGGCGCTAAGTGCGTTTGGGTATCTGAATGGGACAAATACGCTCGGCAAACCTACGAAGCCAACTTTAAAACTAAAGAACCGGGATTATTTAGGGGCAACAATTTTGTTGGGGATATAACAAAAGTTGAACCTAGTGATATACCAAACTTTGACATCCTGACAGGTGGCTTTCCTTGCCAGCCCTTTAGCCAGGCGGGGAAAAAGAAAGGATTCGAAGAAACCAGAGGAACGCTATTCTTTGATATCGTAAAAATTCTTGAAGCAAAGAAGCCGAAGGCTTTCTTTCTCGAAAATGTTAGAGGGCTGATAAACCATAACAGCGGTGAAACCTTCGCTACGATAAAAAGAGTTATCGAAGAAGAATTAGGGTACTCGTTTTACTATAAACTCGTGAAAGCTTCCGAATACGGTCTTCCTACCCATAGACCTAGATTATATATGGTTGGGTTTAGGGATAAAAATGTTCCTTTTGAATTCCCAAAACCAATTCCACTGAAATTTACTATGTCGGATGTTTTAGGAGGGAAGGCCAATAAGGAAGTTGGCTATACGCTCAGAGTCGGTGGTAGGGGTTCAGGTATGAACGACCGCAGAAATTGGGATACATACAGGGTTGACGGAAAGATTAGAAGGCTTAATTCGAAAGAGGGGGCAAGGCTGATGGGATTCCCCGAAGATTTTATTTTCCCGGTTTCAGAGACGCAAGCTATGAAACAATTAGGAAATAGTGTCGCAATTCCAGCTATACAAGCAACCGCAAAAGAAGTTATAAAGTCACTAAGGAGTTACTATGGCTGATAGTGGAAACAAGGGTGAATGGAGCGAATTTTACACTCTTCTTAAGTTGATCACAGAAAAAAAAGTACATGCCGCAGACGAAGATTTAAATGTTTTACCCAGCTTTTACCCAATCTTAAAGGTAACAACAGACAAGGGAGTTAAGGGCTCTGAACTCGGGTACGATCTTAGGACAGACAACATAGTTCAAATAGTAAGACCAGATGAAGGCATAGTAAAAACTATTCAGGTTGACTCTCTTAGAAAACATGTAAAAGAAATTTTTGAAATGATAAGCTCAAAGACAAACAGGTCTAGCTTTGCTATAAAGTTAGCCGAGGACCTTTTTGAAGTACTTTGCAAGCCTTCCCTAAGAGCTAGTACCGTGAATAAAGCGGACATTTTTGTTTTATTGGAACATGTTGCTTCATTGGCAGAGCGTGAGATCGGATTTAGTATAAAATCTCAAGTTGGAGCGAAGGCATCTCTATTAAATGCCTCAGGTGCAACTAACTTTATTTATATTATAGACGGAATAAAGGCAGACGGTCTCACTGTGAATGAGATTAACTCTCTTGCTACGACAAAAGAAAAAATTGAAAAAATATATGCTATGGGCGGAAGTATTAAATTTGAGAGTTTAAAAAATCAAATTTTTTGTACTAACCTACGTAAAATAGATAGCTTTATGCCCGAGATTATGGCCGAACTCGTTTTGACAGCATACTCTACGGGAAAAAAGAGAATAAACAAATTAGTAGATTTAATAGAAGCTGAAAATCCGTTTGAATCCAAGGGATTTGTTTGTAACTCGTCAATGTACCATATCAAGGTTAGATCGCTACTAATGGAAATCGCATTAGGAATGATTCCTTCAAAAGATTGGGACGGGTCGTCAGAGGCGAACGGAGGCTATTTAATTGTTAAATCTGACGGCGATGTTGTCTGCTATCATATTTATGACCGAGATATCTTCAAGAGGTATTTGATTAATAACACCTATTTGGAAGCTCCCAGTAGGGGCAGACACAAATACGGCATAATTTATTTGTCTGAGGGAAAACTAAAAATTAATTTAAACCTTCAAATTAGATTTAGCTCTTAACTTTTTCTACAGCTTTTATTATTTTATCAACCTCCTTAGGAGGATCTTTATATATTTTTGTGTCCCAAAGTATAATAACTTTCCATCCATCTCTTTTAAGAGCCTGGTAATTCTTCTTATCTCTTTTCATATTAGCTTTTATTTTCTTTATCCAAAATTCAGAAAGAGTATTTTTATATCTTTCCAGGTTTTTCCCATGCCAAAATTCACCGTTAATAAATACGGCCACTTTCAATCTAGGAAACGCAACGTCTGGTTTCCCGTAAACTTTATAGTGTTTTTGAAAATATATCCCACGCTTCTTTAACTCTCGAAAAACTAGTATTTCGGGCTTTGTGTTCTTCGATTTTACGAGGGACATAATTCTGCTTCTTACTTCAGGGCTTACCTTGTCCATATATATCAATTATAACAAGTAGGCTTTAACTAGATTACTTGCTTATATATCATACGTTATTCCAAATATAACTATCGTAGATAGTGCTTAGCAGAAGGTCTTTTATGCGTTACCCTTCATGCATGAAATATAGCTATTGTCTTTATGCCAGAAAATCTACTGAAGATGACGAGAAACAAGCTCTTTCTATTGAATCGCAAGTAAAAGAAATGCTTACTATTGCCGAGAAAGACGAGCTGAATGTTGTTGAGATAAAGAGAGAATCCCATTCAGCAAAAGATTCCGGGAAACGACCTGTATTTAATGAGTTGATACAAGGGTTAAAAGAAGGTAAATTCCAAGGAATAATAACTTGGGCGACGGATAGGTTAAGTAGAAATGCTGGAGATCTTGGTATAATTGTTGATCTTATCGATAAAAACTGTCTTGTTGAGATAAGAACTTACGGCCAGGTTTTTACTAATTCTCCAAATGATAAATTTTTGCTAATGATTCTAGGCTCTCAGGCAAAACTTGAAAATGATAATCGAGCCGTTAATGTTAAAAGAGGCATGAGAGCTAAGTGTGAAATGGGAGTAAGACCTTGCCAAACACCATTAGGTTATCTGAATGACCCTATCCACGCGAAAGGTATGAAGGTTATTACAATAGATCCAGAAAGAGCGCCAATTGTAAAAAAAATGTTTGAAAAGTCAGCAAGCGGTGTTTCGGGAAGAAAAATCTTGGATTGGGCTGACTCTGTTGGATTTAGAACAAGAACAGGTAAAAAACTTTCGCCAAACGGTTTGTTCGGATTACTTGGCAATACTTATTATTATGGTGAATTTGAATGGCCAGAAAAAAGTGGTAATTGGTACAAGGTAAATCATGAATCAATTATTACAAAAAAACTTTTTGATAAAGTGCAATATCGTTTCAAGACTATGCCTAAGGGCCAATATGGTTCAAAAGACTTTAACTATATAGGGACAATGAAATGCGGGGAATGTGGATCCAGCATCATTGCTGTTAAAAAATTCAAAAAACTAAGGGATGGGACTAGGAAAAGCTACATTTACTATATGTGTTCAAAATATACCCACAGAGATTGCACGCAATATCCTATTCAAGAAAGAGACTTGGTCCCGTTAATACTTAAACTAATGGACCAAGTCGACTTGGATAAATTTCTTTTGCGACAAGAGTATGAATACGAAGTGAAAAGGTTTCATCAATTCTCAGACCAACTTGGAAAAGCTTACAAAAAAGAGGTAATGAATCATATTGATGTCAGATCTCAAATGAAATACGTTATAGAGAAAGGAAGTGCCGAGGAAAAGAAAAAGTTGCTAAAGAATCTTGGGGCTAAAATTATACTAGAGGACAAAAGAATAAGTCTAAATTATTAATTGATTTTTTACTTTATTATAAAGAGATACTAATTCTGGGATAGAAACATCAATTAGTGGCTCGTACATAAATGAATTAACATGAATAAAATCTGGGGTTGTAATTATGACCGTGCTCAAGATTTCCTTTTCTCCATCGGTTAGTAAGTGGAGAGAGTTTAACTTTTCAAACATTACTATCGTTTGATTGCTTGTCGTAGTGAAACTGACTGAATTTTTGTCAAATATTTTTTGCATATATTCTTCAGCCTTTAATCTGATAGCCATTGCTAGAAGGAGCTTATCTTCTAAATTCAAATTCTGACTGTTGGAAGTAATATTATTCGCAAGTTTAAGAATTTCATTAAAAACCAAACGATCCTTGATTGTTTCAATATCGATTTCGACACACTGACTAAGAATGTCTTTTATGTCTCCAAATTTTATTTTATCTGTTTCACCTTTTGAATAATGTAGTAATGCTGTAAGTTTTTCATATCCCACTTTTCTCTTGTCGATTTCTAGTAAATTTCTAACGACTGGAATAAGGGCGATAGCTTTGCATTCATTTGAATCGCAGTTATCGCTTACTTGTTTTGCCCAATCACAGAAAAGATTTAGACCATTTGCGGTAATATTTCCCGTAAAATGCTGTATGCGAATTTTGCCCCTTGAGGTTTCGTATGCAATCCAGGTTTCAGCGCCGAGATGTTTTAATCTTTGTCTACAGGTCCTAAAGAAGTCATAATTATGTGTCATAATAATGCAATTTGTATCAGTATTGCTTAGCATTTCGTTAATGTACTCTACTAGTGAGTATTTATTTCTGTAGTCAAAGGAGTCTACTATATCATCTAGCACGATTAGGATGTCTTTGCTATTATTCTTTGCGTATTCGACGTCAAATAATAAATGCAAAACTGCCAATGCCCTTTTTTCACCCGTGCTCAGTGTGCCCTTTAATATTTCTTCAGAAATTTGCTCCTCTTCGTCTTTATCAACAAATTTAAAAATAAATTCTGGCATTTTTAAACCTAGAACGGTATTACTTAAATCATCAATGTTAACAGTGAATGGAACAGAAAACCTCTCGTTGAATTTCTTGACGATTTTTTTCCAACTTTTACCCTCAGATTCTGCTTCTTTCAGTAAATTCTTTAGCAAGCCCTCTTTATCAGTAATTAATTGCTTTACTTCTTTTATACGAGAGCCAATAGGCGATAACTTTGTCTCAATAAGCTCTTCCTTTAGCTTATGAGTATCGGCAAGTCTTACAAGTAAAGTTGGGTCTTCTTTTATGATATCTCTGAACTCTCGAGTATCCTTGTTTTTCTCCAGAAGAGTTACAATATCTAAATATTCCTTTTTTACATCTGCATCTTTTAAAATTTCTGCTTCATATTTAGAAATAAAGTCTTCCAACTCTTTAGAATTTTGAACATATTTTTCATTTGCAAAAAATAGTTGATGGCCAGCTTCAAAATAACCAATTTCAATCAATAATGCCCTTAGCCTTTCAATTTCAGCTGGTCCAAATCTGCCACTAAATATTTTAGATGTTAGTTTATTGTTATAAGTCTTAACATAACCATTAAGCTTTTTCTGAATGTCTTTCTTGCTCAAAAATGCTTCAGTTTTATCGTTAAATAGTTGGAAGAAGTCGTAATTATTTAGTGTCTCATATTTCTTAAGATCGTCACTTAAAGTCAATATTAATTCTCTCCATGAAGAATGACATTGCAAAACATCTACCAAAGAACCCAGTACAGTTTCTTTATTTTTTGGCGCATGTCCTCCAATTAACAAATCACAAATTGAGTCAGAAAGATTTTCGATAGCGACAATGACACTCTGGTAACCTGTTTTCTCATCGCTATACTTCTTTTTTAAAGCAGTAGAAATAACTAGTTTTGAAATCAAAGCTTCTTTGTCTTTGAATTTTAGGAATTCGTAGTCATCATGCTTAAAGACAATCACTCCATCTAGGATATCTTTGTTTGCTTCAGTAAATTGCTTATTGAGAATTGATATATCATATTGAGGTATTCGGGATTTGAAAATTCTGTCTGAAGGAATCTTGCCTGTGGAGATATCCTTAATTGCATTTGCAAAAGAACTTTTCATTAACCCATTGGAAGCATAGATAAGATTAATCCGACCAAATGGATTGGTTAAGGATAACTCTTTTATCCCATATATATTTTCAAATTTGTTAATTTTTAATGGCATATATAAGTATTATATAGATTAAAGTGGTTTTAATAAAATAAAATATTGGTTCTATCCCGCTAGGGGTACAAACAAAAATAGACGAATTTCATTGAAACTCGTCTATTTTTTATACTTGGAACATTAGTTCCATCTTGCGCACTTTGGCGACCCGGAGCGGACTCGAACCGCCGACCTCCACAGTGACAGTGTGGCGTTCTAACCAACTGAACTACCGGGCCATAATTTGCTAATAATTTTCTTTTATCAACTTAACTAATTTTTTACCGACGCCACTTTTGAGAAATTTTTCTCGTGCTCGCGCATCTTTGTCACAGTGATACGCTTCATAATAGATTAGTTCGAATGGACCATTCTCGGTTGTCCATTTATTCGAGCCAATATTATGCTGGCTAAGTCTAACCTCTACTTGTTTTGAGGTGAAGCCAACATAAGTTTTTTTGTTTTTGTTACTTCTCAATATGTATACATGATACATGGCGTTCTAACCTCAGCCATAGGCTGATCGTCCTCTGGACGAAACTATCCAACTACCGGGCCACGAGCGAAAACACTGTTTTCGCGAGTAAAATTAGATCCTCACGTCGCTAAGAGAGCTTTCTTAGCTCCTCAGGATGACGAGAGGTATATATGACGATGAGAGCATTGCGCTGTCACCGCTTATAATAGGCAAATTATAGCAAAAAACAGCCTTGGCGTCAAGTCAAAAAGAAGAGAGAGAACCCGGGTCCTCTCTCTAATATGAAAACTTTTGTTTTAACTATTTTATCAGATTTTTATCAAATAATGAACTTTTGCTTTTGAGACTGCGTCGTCAAGCCAAGTCTGGAAATCTTTTGTCTTGATGAGGATATGATAGGCATGAATCTGGTCGCCTTTGACTTCTGTAACCTTGATAATATGATAGCCGTAAACGGTTTTTACCAGACCGCTTACCTCGCCTGGCTTCAGGGCAAAGGCTGCCGTCTCGAATTCAGGAACCATCTTTCCTTTGCCGAAGAAACCTAGATCGCCACCGCTTGCGGCTGTCGTATCCTGGCTGTATTGCTTGGCCAATGCTTGGAAATCTTCCCCGGCTTTGACTTTTGCCAACACTTCTTCAGCTTTTTTCTTCGCATCCTGGTTGATGCTTGGATCTGATGCGAACTTTTCTGTCACCTTCTGACGAAGCAATCGAGCCTTATAGATCTCGTTCTTAAATTCGACAGTAGTCAAACCATAATACTTATTCAGCACCTCGGCGAAACTTTTGTCTCCACCGTTGCTTTTAATTAGCTGAGAATAAGAATCATTCACTTCTTTGTCAGACAGATTGACTTTTAGATCACTTGCTTCCTTTTTTATCAAGACATCTTCGATCAGGCGAGTCATGGTATCTTTTTTGATTTGAGTCAAAATCTTTTTACCTTCTGCCGATTTGAAGTCTACTTTTTTGAATTCTGACTGATATTTTTTGATTATATTCACATTGCTCAGGTAGTCATGCTCCCAGATAATCGCTCCATTAGTCGTGGCAGCAGGATATGGAATAAACCTAGTTACGTTGTAAACATAACTATTTTCCCAATTTAGGGCATAGATCCCGATCCCGGTGATACCTAGCCACAAAATAATCGTGGCAATCACGCCTATAATTATTAATTGTTTGTTATTTTTGATACGAAAAAGACCAAAAAGTTTTCTCTCTTTAGCTTTCTTGTCCGGGGTCCCGACATCAGTTGTCGGAGCTTTTGATTCTTGAGGTTCCTCTTTGGTTGTCTTTTTTTCTACTTTTTTTGAGTCCGAATTATTTGATTTATCTGATTTTTTGGGGGCAAAAAACTTCACACCACTCCTTTAGCTTACTTGATATTAATAATGATACTGATAAATCAAAAAATGTACAAGTTATTTTTATAACCCGAAAAGTTAGCATTTTTGAAGCATAAGATGCTGAGAAGCCTGCATAGCCTTGAGTTCTCGCTACACTCGAACGATATTCTTCGAAAGAAATGAGAAGTTTAACAATTTTAAGCGTAGCAGTTCTTTGCTTTGCTTCGAACGGTAAATTATCTTTTTTGGTTTTTGTTGATAAAATCAATCAATTCCTGGGCAGACATTTCTTTATTATTTTTCTTATGCGTGACGTCGGCTAGATTTTTTATCATTTCTTGTATCTCATCCGGATCAGAGAGATCGGTCAGCTCGATATTTAGTCCTGTGCTCGTTCGCACCGTGACTGTGCCAAATTTGAAAATAGTGGCGAAAACACCGCGAATCGAATAGGTGACATCATCGATTTTTGTTAGATCTGTTTCGACAAATTCCCTAGTAAAGAGACTTTTTTGATTCACGCATATAATCCTGATATTTGTGATGATGTAAACGTCATAAAACCAGATCAGAAAATAATAAAAAGCATAGATAAGAGCCAGCAAAAGAACAATCAATGAAGCCGAGGCAATAATGTTGTTTGTCGCAAAAAAGACAAAGCCTAAAACTGCTATCGACGCCATAATTAGTGTGATAAAAATATTTTTCCCGAATTTGTTGGGGTTTTTGCGAAGAGTCAGGAGAACTTGTTCTCCTTCTTTTGGGGTTATGACACTTGGCATTTTATAAATCCATTAAATGTTATTTATCTGCCGGACCAGCGACGGTAAGAGAAACACTCTTTGTGCCGCAATACAGCCATCCTGCATAAATCGGTGTTTTCTTTTTCAGATGAAGGCCAAAAAGAACGTTGTCTAGCGTATTTGCTACACTCTCGATATATTTATAGCCGCTTGAGGATGCTGTATATCGACCACTGGCCGGATATTGATGCTTTATCTGTGCCGTAGTTTCTTGTTCTACTATCCCCGAATTGTCTCCGAAATCCCAAGCATATTTGCCGATATTTTCACCTTTGCCAGTCAGGGTTACACTCAAGGGATCGGCTGAACTACCAGGTAGTTTGCTCGCGGATGACATTTTGCAATCTGCTTGTCCTGATTGTTTGCCAGATAAGGCATAGAAGGTCATCGAGGAAGTCCAGTCACTCTCCACTCCTTTTTGATCTATAGCTTTGACTTGCCATTCATATTTTTTGCCTTGGTTTAGGTTCGAGACACTGTACTCTCTGTTTACACGATTATCACCAAAGAAACGAGGAGTCCAGTCTGATTCTTGCCAAATTTTTTCATTGATCATGCGGTAACGGAATTTCAGTTTAGTTTGGGTCTCAAGTTCTGTATTGGTAACCTGGGCGACCAAGCCAACTCCTTCTGGCTGAACCAAGGCATCATTTGATGGCCCGACCATTGCAATCATTGGGACAATCTGATATTTCGGCACCCAGAGAAATTCATTCATCGTCGTGACACCATTATTCTTCAATCCGTTCAAAGTGGCCGTGTCATAGACTTCATTTCCTGTCTTAACTTCTTTCTCCGTGCTTTTGTCTTTTCTCAACCATTGCCAATAGCCATCTTTGGTAAAAGAATCGTCCGGAAAGTTCTCAGCAACAGACGGATCAATGTTGTTTATGAGTGCGATCATTGTCGGACTTTTGAGCTTGTCTTGGGTAACATAAAAGCCGTTTCCGAGAGGAAGGAAGTTATTGCCGGCCTTGACCTCCAAAGAATCTGTGACATATGCGCTTTCCTTGATAGCAGGCTTTAGGATGATTGGCTGCCTTACCCCGGTTTTGTCCAGATAGGTAAGCCTGATGTAGTAAGTGTTTTTGTCGAACCAGTTAGTCTGATCGGTATTGATCGAACTATCTAGCGTTGCTAGATCGATATTCTTGTTTGTCTCGCTGCTTAGATAGCTTGCCTTGTAGGTTTTGTAGAGAGCCTTTTGGTATTCCGGTATAGTGTAGTACTTGTTTGAGGAGAAATCATTGATCTGAACCACTACCCATCGATTCATACTGCTAGCCGGGATCTTACTCAGAGTTTGTTTTGCGGCAAAAGCTTTCACTTTCGCCGTAGTTTTCTCAGTAGTACTACTCCCGGCTGAGTTTATGGCATTTATGGTGTCTTTTTTGAGCCCACTATCGCTAAAAATCCCCATATTGTTCTGAAAGTAATATTTATCAAATGTCTCACTGATAACCGGATTATATTTACTCATCGCGGCAATCCCATATGCCGGATCAGCTTCTAATGCGGCCTTTGCCACAGCAAAAGTAGTCGTCCCATTATTCAAATCGTCTGCAATCTTTTTCGCGGCATCTTCTGTCTTTTTGGCATTAGCACTTTCCAAAATATTTAAAGCCAGATAATCGCCGTTCACTGCCGTGACTTCTTTTTCCTGGACTTTTTGTTTTGTAAGTTCACATTTGATGTGATCCTGTGTAACTTGTTGCTGTTTGTCAGAATAGTCATTGTAAACTTTCCCGATGACTGTTTTGATATTGGTATTTACTTCTTCTTCAGTCACGGCTATATTATTCTTTTCTCCTTCCAGGCTAGCAATTTGACAGTCGACCAAATATTTGGTCGCTGCATCACGTTCTGCATTTGTCACCAAGGCTAGGTTTTTAAAGGCACTCAGCTCGGCATCGACTTCCGTTTTGGTAATTTTTTGTCCCCCGACTTTGGCAACCACTTTTGATTTTCCGGGTTGAAGAGCAATCACAATACCTATGGCTAAAATAACGATAAAGGCAAGCAAAAAGCCGCCTATCACAAGCAGTGTCTTTTTGTTTAGATTCATCTATCCTCCGTGTATTTTGTTTTATTGGGTCATGGAATACCAACAGACCCAAAAGTTTGTATTTTCTTTATCTAATCGTAAAATTATTCTAACTTTATGTCAACGTCAATCCAGCACGATATCCATTAAATTTCGCCTTGTAGCGTAGTATTTTCTAGGATATCCTATTCTTCAGTTAGCCTAAATTTATATAGAGACAAAGCTAAGGCGACCACGATCCAACCGAGAACAATCGCCATATCTGCCGGGTTCTGAATAGGCGAGGTCCCTTCGAGAGCAACTCCTCGCATCATTCGAAGCAACGGAGCAAGCGGCAAGAACTTCACAATGTTTGACAACCAGGTTGGTAAAGCATCAATGGGAAAGAAGATGCCGGCAAGAAACATCATAGGGATTGTTACTACCTGAGCCATCCCCTGAGCTGCATCTGTAGTTTTGGCAAAGGCTGCTATGACAAAACCGATTAGCTGGAATAAAATTCCGCCGATTAGAGCAAGACCGACAACCATAGACAGACTGCCATAGATATGCCCATCAAAGATTACTGTACCAACAGTCAGAATAAGTGCTATTTGGATAAGATTTATCAGCAAACGTGAGAAAACTTCTGCCAGAACAAACTTCCAGGGTTTTAGAGGTGTTGAGACAATCCGTTTCAAGATTTTATCTTCTCGATACTTGCTTATGCCGACAGCAATCCCGATGATTGATCCGTTCATAAGCGCTAGGCCGAGAATTCCGACTAAAACAAAGTCAAAATAAGTGAACTGCTTGTTATTATTTAGTTTTTCCGCATCGATAGTAAACTGGGGTTTAATATTATTTACCTTGTAGGTATAACCGGTAATAAATTTGTCAATGTAGGTATTTAGGATGTTACTGGTCGATGCATTTGCCGGATCATAATAAATCTTGACTGCATTTGAAGGAGTCTGTGTCGTGCTTGCAAATGTCGGCGGAAAATAGACAACAGCTGACAATTTACCGGCCTGTATCTGGTTTTTTGCCTCATCTAGGCTACCGTAGTTTTTAATGGTAAAAATATTTGAATCCTTCAACCCTTTGACGATGCTCTGAGAAGTTTGGTTGTTGCTGGTATCAATAATTGAAATCGAGCCTGAGATATTTCCGCCCTTGCCAAAAAACAAACCAAAAATAACGATAAAAATTATCGGAAAGAACAAGCTCCAAAACAAAGCCTGTTTGTTTCTCACCAACATCTTTAAGTCAGCACCTAATAATTTAAACACTTTCTTCCTCCATAATATTTCTGCCAGTCAATTCGATAAAGACATCCTCGAGCGAAGCCTTGCTAACGGTCAGATCAATAGGATTATATTTATCAATCTCTTTCAGCACTTTGTTTAGATCTGACTTTTTGTTTAATACAAGCTCATAGTGATACTCTTTACCTGCGACATAGTCCAGTTCGCCAAAGACCGAAAACTTCTCCAAATCTTTTTTCAGTCCTTTGGTTACAAATTTAACTTTGATCGGATGTTTTGCGTGTTTGATTAGTTCATGAGTTTCATCAATTGCCACAATTTTCCCGTTATCCATAATTCCGATCCGATCACATAAAATCTCGGCTTCCTCCATGTAATGAGTGGTAAGGATAATCGTCTTACCTTTCTTTTTGATTGCCGAGATAATGTCCCACAAATTTCTCCTCGAGATGGGGTCAAGACCGGTTGTCGGCTCGTCTAGAAACACAATTTCCGGATCATTGATGAGGCTTGCGACGATTGAAAAACGCTGTTTCTGTCCACCTGATAAATTGTTGACATATTCGTGTCGTTTGGCTTCTAGACCAACTTGCTTTAAAAGTCCGACTGGATCTACTTCGATATCATAAAAACTGGCGAAAAGATCTACTATTTCATCTAGCTTTAGGTAGTGGTAATAAGCCGAAGATTGGAGCTGAATCCCAATCTCCCGCTTGACCTCTCGAAGATGTTTTTTGATATCAAACCCTAGAACCTTCACTTCACCAGACGTTGGCTGCCTCAGACCTTCTATTATTTCTAATGTCGTTGTTTTACCAGCGCCATTTTCGCCGATCAACCCAAAAACTTCTCCTCGATAAACATCAAAGGAGGTATTGTCAACAGCAGCAAAATTATTATATTTTTTTACTAAGTTTTTGACTTCTATGACTTTTTCTATCACAAACTCCCTCATCATTATTTATTGGCGACCCCGGCAGGAGTCGAACCTGCGACCTAGACGTTAGGAGTGTCTCGCTCTATCCAACTGAGCTACGGGGTCCTAATAACCGTCTCATTTTAGCACAAATTAGCTTTCATAAAAAGCGTCCTGTGGTTGCCTATTATTTTTTCTTATTATTGCTGATCGTAAATTTTTCGTGTACTGTCTCATAATCATACAGTTCTTCGGGATTAAACCAGTGTTCGATCTCGGCCTTGGCATCGTTTTCATCCCCTGAGGCATGAATGATATTCGGGACACCGATTTCTTGTTTGTTTGCATGGTCATAGCTCATATGAGAATAATCTCCCCTTATTGTTCCTGGTTGTGAACTCTTTGGTTCCGTACTCCCAACCATTTTCCTGACTAAGCTGATGGCCTCAACTCCTTCTAGAACAATCGCCACCACCGGACCGGCCATCATCATTGTCACTGTGATATCAAAAACTTTTTGATTGTGTCTGGTTATCATTTTGCCGATATCTTCATAATGTTTGTGGTAATGATTTTTATCGGGACTAATCATTTTCATTCCAACAATTTTCAGACCGACCTTTTCAAAACGAGTAATAATCTCACCAACCAGTCCGCGTTGTACTGTATCCGGCTTTAACAGAATTAATGTTCTTTCCATGTTTCCTTTCCTTTCATCCTTCAACTATTTAATGTTTCACTAAACTTTGCTTCATCCTTGGATGGTCCGATCAGAGCCAGACAAAGCTTTTTCTCATCAAATATTTTTTTTGCCAATTCACTAATCTCTTTGGCCGTAACTTTTTCTGTTTTTTCGATTTTCTCTTCTAGGGTCTCATGCTCTATACCGTATAGTTCCGTCATGGCATTCAGTTCGCTACGGAATTCACTATCTTCGTATGACAAAGTCAAAATCCCCGTCATAAAATCTTTGGTTTTTTGCAATTCATCCTCAGGAATATTTTCGGCTGCTTTTCCGTAAATTTCCTTGATGATCTTGACCGCATCGTATATTTTCTCGTTGTTTACTCCGGCAAAAGTAGCAATGGCGCCTACGTCATACATATTGTCGGCAAAGGTTCTGACATAATAAGCCAAGCCTCTCTTTTCTCGGACTTCGCTAAACATTCTCGAACTCATATTTCCGCCCAGAAGAGTTGCCAAAACCCTGAGAGCATTTTTGTCTTCGTCTTGGACGCTTACCCCGGGATAGCCCAAAGCCAAATGTGTTTGTTGCGTCTTTTTGTAAATCAGGTTGACTGGCTTCCTTGTTTCATTTTTCGCCGGAAGGTACTGCTCGAAACCTTGGTTAAGTTTCTTAAAGCTGGCCTCTACTTGCGATCGAAAATCGTTTGGGATGTTGCCAGCAATGGAGACTACCGCATTGCCTGTCCTATAATATTTATTTCGATAATCAATAATTTCTTTGGCATGAATCTGCTTCAGTGTTTCTTTCGAGCCAATTATTTCTTGTGAAACCTGGTGATCTTCGTAGAGAGACTCCTCAAAAAAATCTGCAACTTTTCGTCTTGGATCATCCTCGTACATATTGAGCTCTTCGATAATCGCGCCTCGCTCTTTATTTACTTCCTGGTCCAAGATAATAGGGTCCGTAGTCATTTCCGAAATTATTGCCAAAGCCTTCCCAAAAACACGTTTACTTCCCTTTAGAAAATAACCTGTGTGTTCCTTTGATGTATAAGCATTGTAGGCCGCTCCCAAACCATCAAGTTCCTTGGCCAAAAGGTAAGCACTCGGATAAGTTTTTGTTCCTTTAAAAGCCATGTGCTCAAGAAAGTGTGAAATCCCCCAAATATTTGGCGTTTCGTTTCGTGAACCGGTTCGAAACATCACCATCAAGGTAAAGGAATTTGACCCCTCTATAGGATCCTCAACCACTCTCAAACCATTATCTAATTTATAGTTTTGTATTTTCATAACACTCCTGACTTGTTAATGACATAGGACGATTGCCAAATCGTTTTATTATTCTATCAATTTAAGGACTTTTTTTAAAGCTTATTTAAGGGTAAAATGAAACTTGTGAATATATTTGAAGCAATATTTTTAGGGTTAGTCCAAGGTATTACAGAAGTTCTGCCGATAAGCTCCTCCGGTCATCTCGTTATCATGCCTTGGATTTTTAAATTCCCCGATCCCGGATTGGCTTTTGATGTTGCTTTGCACCTCGGCACTCTGACCGCTATCATTATTTATTTTTGGCAAGATATTTTAAATATAATTCGAAGCTTCATAGAAACTGTCAGAAAACGTCAGATCAAATCTTTTGATGATCGTTTGCCTTACCTGATCCTGCTTGCAACAATCCCCGGTGTGGTTTTTGGTTATCTCTTAGACAATCTGGCCGAAAAAGCTTTTCGCAGTCCTCTGATCGTTGCTGCTACCACTTTCTTTTTTGCTCTGGTTTTACTGTGGGTAGAGAGAATGAATCATCAAAAAAAGATGGAGGAAATGACGACAAAAAATGCCTTCATCACAGGGTTCGGTCAAGCTATTGCCATAATCCCCGGCGTTTCTCGTTCTGGGATTACGATTTCTGCTGGAATGTTTCAGGGCTTTACCAGAGAATCCGCTGCCAAATTCTCCTTCCTGATTTCTATTCCGATCATCGCTGGAGCAGGTCTAGTCCAAGTCCGAAAAATCCCTATGCAAGAATTCTCAACTTCTGTTTTCTGGGCTGGACTGATCGCCGCCATCCTTGCCAGCTTTGTCTCCGTTAAATTTTTGATGAGCTTTGTCAAAAATCATAAATTAAATGTTTTTGCTTATTATCGCTTTGGCCTGGCAGCTTTAATCATTATTTTGTACTTGTGGAGGTGAGATGGTCACAGCAGTGATACATTTTCTTGGTCAAATAGTCATCAGCATGATTTCCACTCTTGGATATTTTGGGGTCTTTCTGGCTATGACTATTGAATCTGTAGGAATCCCTCTTCCATCGGAGATTATCATGCCGTTTTCTGGTTATCTGGTCTATCAAGGTCAGTTCAACTTTTGGTTAGTCGGGCTAGTCGGTGCTTTAGGCAATCTGGCAGGTTCATTGCTTGCTTACTGGATCGGTCTCAAGGGCGGCAGACCGCTAATTGAAAAGTATGGAAAATGGATATTGATTTCCCATCACGACCTGAACACTGCCGAAAAGTGGTTCAACAAACACGGCAAGAGTACTGTTTTCTTCACCCGTTTACTACCAATTGTTCGAACTTTTATTTCCTTTCCGGCCGGTATGAGCGAAATGAAACTATCGACCTTCAGTCTCTACACTTTTGCCGGATCTCTACCTTGGTGTCTTGCTCTTACCTGGGTAGGTTATAAGCTAGGCGAAAATTGGGATACCATCGGAGGATATTTCCGCAAATTTGATTATCTTATTGCTATCCTACTTATTATTGGCATCATATGGTATGTCAGAAGGCACATCAAGAATCTCAAAAAGACTTATCATATAAATTAAACTTGTTTAATAGTAAATAGTGTCTAGTCAAATAGTTATAATGGCTAGCTGTTTAATCGTTCCAACCATCCCCGACATTCAATACAAACAAATCAGAAGTCAGGGCCCCGATCAAGATCCTCGGGACAGTTTTCAATTCGAAGATTATGACTAATCTTTTCTCTCCTGTTCCGACAATCAGTTCGAAAAGAGAATAAACAAATGAGTGAACCCTTGAAAAACAGACTTACCCGAAGGGGCACTTGTCGTTGTCTGTTTTCAAAGTAGAATGAATATAGTTTAGGGTACCCGCCCGTACCGAATGTACGTTCGGGCAGGCCTTGAGAAGCTGTCTTGTCGGGCGGTTTGCTCCACTTTGATAAGACAAAAAGGAACAGGAAATCGACTAGGAACTGCAAATTAAGGAGCTGTTAATATAAAAAGTCTCAGATTTTACCTGAGACTTTTTAATAATTTATTTTGATTTAGGCTAAGACTTTTCGGTATCGGCTTTTGTTCACCAAAAAAATTATGGCCAGGCAGCCAAGGGCTGTTAAGACTAGATTGATGAACAAATTGATGAAGCCTGCCCCAGTAGTCGGCAAAACATCCCCAATTAAACCACCATTATCGGCCTCAACTACTGAAAATTCTGAAAAGTGAGATGTAGTGAAGGTAATAGTATCATTCGTCGTGTCCACAACAATATTTGTAATTCCGGTCGATGACCACTCCGTGCCATTCCAATACACAATCCTATAGTTCTCTTCAGCCGCGTCGTCACCGGCCGGGTAAGGTAAGGTAATTGTCGCTGAGAAGCCACTGGTTATCGGCGAGCCATCTTGGTTCGTAGCTGAGATACTATAAGTTTTAATCAGTCTTTCCCCGTCAGGAGCTGGGTTTTCGCTGGTTAGCGAGGTCACTGTAATGTTTACCCCTGTTGCGCCCGTCGGCAATGATTCATTAAATATGATTGTTACACCATCTTTGGTCACCGGAGTATTTGGAGCCGTGATATCAAAGGTCGTGGTATTAAAGTTCGCTGTGACGGTTGTATCAGCATCAACTGTTACTGCACAAGTACCGGTTCCAGTACAGTCACCACCGCTCCAACCAGTAAAGGTTGAGCCATCAGCAGCTGTTGCCGTCAAAGTGACGACTGTGCCGCTCGTATAGCTTGCAGAAGACGTTCCACCATCTATATCGATGCCACCGGTATCGCTGGTGACATTACCCGTACCTGTCCCGCTAGTAGCAGCTGTCAGGGTTGGATTTGAGCCACCGCTGGTATTAAACACTGCCGTAACATTTTTTGCAGTAGTCATTGTCACTGTACAAGTGCCCGTACCGGAACAATCTCCGCTCCAGCTTGCAAAAGTTGAGCCATCTGCAGCCGTAGGTGTTAATGTAACGCTAGTACTATAGGCAAAATCGTAAGTAGAAGTTCCTCCGTCAATATCTATACCCGCAGGATCACTAGTGACATTACCTGCTCCTGTCCCGCTAGTATCGACTGTCAAGGTTTGATCGGGTTGAGGAACAGAAAAGGTACCAGATACATTCCCATCGAAGCCAATTTGTGGCGCCGTCCATTTGCATGTTAGCGGATCCGGATTAAGAGGATCGACCTCCACACAGTCTCCCTCAAAACCGCTAAATTCTGAATCTCCAGAAGGTGAAGCTGTCAGGATAACTTCCGTACCAGTGGTAAATTTTGCAGAGCCCTCTTGCTCTCCTGTTGTGATGTTGATACCCTCAGGCTCACTGGTTATAGTTCCATTACCTCCATTTGATACATATTTTGTAACATTTAGGGTTGGCCCATATACTCCAAAAAAAGCAAGAATATCTTGTGTGTCAGCAGCGATAGTGATAGTACAGGTATTGTTTGACCCTGTACAACCTCCTGACCAATATTCAAAGGCTGTGTCACTATCATCTGGTGTTGCCGTGAAAGTAACAGGATAGCCGATTTCAAAAGCAGCAGAAGTATTCCCTCCTTCCAAATCTATACCGGCAGGGTTGCTTGTAATATTGCCAGTTGTGAGACTGCCTGAATTATATCCAACTGTTATGGTTTTAGTTGGCCCTATTTCTCTCCAAGCTACTTGTACCCCTTTGGCAGCATCCATTGTTAATACACAAACATTGCTTGATTCTGAAGAACAGTCACTCCCCCAACTATCAAAAGCATATCCTGTGTCTGGTGTAGCGGTCAAAGTCACAACGGTCCCCTCGTCTATGGTATAAGTATTATCTATCATATTTTCACCTGGAGTATAGTTGAATCCCGACAGATCAGAGGTGACCGAACCATGTATCGTACCGGGAGTGGAGCTCTGGGTAACAGTTAAGTCATAAGGTCCTGCTGCTCTTGCATCTTTTATCATCAGGAAAGGACTGAAGGCTTGAATAACCATAAAGAATACTAGGAATAAAGCCATCCTTTTGGAGATCATTTTCTTGTGAGTTTTTATATAACTGACATTGATAGTATGATAAGCTATCGTATTCTTGTTTTTTAGATTATTTATTCCGTCGAAACTCATGACCCTCCTTTTGTTTTATCGGACTATCGCAGCAAAGATTTTCTGTGCCGGACTAACTATTTGTATTAACAAAAATAGGAGCACAAATACTGCTCCACTTATTGCAACTTTTTTAATATTTACTTTCTTTGTTTTCTGGATTTTGGGGGCATTAATAGGAACAAAGGATCTAAGAGTCGTGTCAATTATTGCTTGCCCTAATATTTCTTTGTTTATGTTTTTTGTATGCGGTCGTATTGTGTCCACATGCATGAATAAATTATCACATAACTAGATACTAGCTGTCAAATATTATTAATGACGCTTGTTCGGTTGTTATTCATCATCTTGGGTCGTACAATATAAAGCAGTTAGGCAATAGATAGTTACCAATCAGAGAAAAAATGAATTTGGAAGAATTGATAGATGAGTTTCTCGAATATTGTGAGATAGAACGTGGTCATAGCGAATTGACGATTCGTAATTATGAGCATTATCTTGGTCGTTTTCTTGAATTTGCCAGAAAAGAAAAGAGAAAAGATAGCATCAAACCAAGCGACGTCAACCTAGAGTTAGTTAGAAAATATCGTCTCTATCTTAATCGCCTCGACTCAGGTCATGGCGAAACCATAAAAAAAATTACTCAAAATTATCACATTATTGCCCTCCGTGCTTTCTTAAAATATCTCGCTAAAAAAGATATTCCAACTTTAGCAGCAGAAAAAGTTGAGCTGGGAGACGCTTCTCGGAAATCATTTACTTTCCTCGAGATAACTGAGGTAGAAAATTTACTGCGTGCCCCAGAAAAAATGCCAAATCCTAATCAACTCATCACCCTACGTGATAAAGTAATTCTCGAGACACTGTTCTCTACGGGTTTACGAGTCAGCGAGCTAGTAAATCTTGACCGAAAACAAGTCAATCTAGCCCGAGGAGAGTTCATGGTCCGTGGAAAGGGAGACAAGGAAAGAATCGTTTTTCTGTCCGATACTTCAAAAAAAGCTATCTCGGACTATCTGAAATTACGGAAAGATACATATGATCCATTGCTAGTTCACTATGGAGGGGCAAATGATGACTATGAGGACGGGGAATATATGCGTTTGACAACCCGAAGTGTCCAAAGAATGATAAAAAAATATGCCAAGCAGGCCGGGATCACAAAAAATGTTACTCCTCACGTTATCAGACACTCATTCGCGACAGATCTATTGATAAACGGGGCAGATATCAGATCTGTTCAAGAGATGCTTGGCCATTCGTCTATCACCACAACCCAAATTTATACTCATGTGACTAATAGGCAATTGCGCGAAGTCCATAAAGCATTTCATGGCACAAGAAAATAAACATCTTAAAAACTCAAAATTTTTTATATGTCTAGCTACTTAATACATCTCACATTGAACAAAGCCGTTTTGCCACCAGTGGCAAGGAATGGTGGACTAAAGTTAATATAGTCATAAGCCCCGGTTGCACTTGTTTGGGTTGCTGTCCAATAAGGATTCATAGCAAAATTATTACCATAATAAACAGTATCCGCTAAAATCGCTCCTAATTCGCCGGTTGTTGGCAGTCGACCCCCAATTGCCTTACAAGCATTTTGTGCCGGATAAGCTGAAAAGTTTACTCCTGGATTGGTTTGAGGGTTTTTAAGAGAATATGCTGAGGGGAAAGACCCATCGAGACCTATTGTACACTCGGTACTAGTACAGCTAGTATCAGAAGTTTTCCAAGCAAGATTTAAGTTGCCTGTGTCTATGTTATAAATAGATTTCCCAACTAATGATCCTCTCCCAGCGATCCAAGAACTCGGAGTTACCGTTACCCTTGTAGAGCATGTCCCTGTTCCTCCAGGCCCAGTGACATTCCCTGTGTAGGTTGTAGTGGTGTTCAAAATCCCTGTTGACATACTACCTGAGGCTACCGGCGTTCTCGAAACACCATTGATTGTCAGAGAGGTTGAATTCGTTGTTGTCCAGGAGATTGTAGAACTGCCACCACTAGTAATAGTTGCTGGATTAGGAGTCAATGTGCAGGCTGGAGCAGGAGTAGCGGCTACAACCGTCAAGCCCTTCTGGACTATATTATCGACATATGCAACATTCGTTGGTGATGAACCAATCCTCAATACGTCATTGTCACCAATCACCGGATTGTTGTTTGTAATTCTCGATAAAGTTGTCGGGGAGAACACTAAACTAGTAAAATCGCCCATATCAACATTGGTCAAATCGACCGAAACCCTTCTGGTACAGTTATCTACCACATAGCCAGTTGTTGCATCTCGTTTGCTAATGGTGATGCTAGCAGATGTATTTTTTATATAACTGATAGATATCTGGATATCGTATGGTTGGCTAACAGAAATTGGCGTATCCCCAGCTGCTGGGTTAACAATTGTTTTGACAACTTCAGTAGCTGCTGCTGATTTTTTTGTGACAAATTGCAATAATCCTGACGGGGCAGATCTAAACTTCAGATACCCTCCTGTCGAGCTTTGCAAGCCAAAATCATAGGTATTCAGAGTTGAATCTTCCCAAAAATCGAATTGGAATATAAATGATTTTGTTCCGGTAAAAACGTTCGCTTTTGGAGAAGCAGCATATGGCAAGTTTGGTAAATCAACTGTCGTAAGTGCTTTACTTTCATACCATTGGACAATTTTCCTTTTTGTATTACCTGACGTTCCTGTGCTCTCAATAGTATACACTTCCGATGTTGCATTGTAGGCAAAGGAAACCTCAGTTTTTGCTTTATTTATCGTAAACGAGTAAACACTTGCTCCCGGAACCCCAGTTCCACCACCAGTGACATAATCATCGATCGCCTTCGTTCCCCAGGCAATCCCTGACTCGGCAGCAGAGTAAGCAATCGTCGAGTCATCTATCCTGACTGTCATCTGTGATTCTTTGATAATCGTCCCTGCGACAATAGTTGCGATCAACATCAACAGCGAGCACATTACTACTGCCCAGATCAATGCCATACCTTTTTTTGTATTACTTGCTACCATTTTAGCCTGCTTAGTATTACCCTTGTTTCCAGCTCAAATGAATCTTTATAATACTGATTTGATAAAGTCGACCCGATATCCCCTAATAATTTGATAGTAAGTGTAGGAGGAGAGAAGGTATCTTGATCCGTAGCGGGCGAATTAATAAGATCAGTTGCCTCTTTGTTCATTGTAAATCTAGACTCAGTTGTGTTTTGTGGATTTTGTGCCCCAGCGAAAGTAGCACTAGATCGAAGCTTTATCTCTGAACCCAAGATATTGTTTCCTCCCCTCCAGGCCGAACAGCTAGGGATAGGACCGGATATAACCAACGTAGTACATTCATAATATTTTAGCTCTGGACCCGCTATTTCAAACTTGACACCTCTTCGATAATTTTTGACCAATTCAATGTTCCCATTATTGTCATAATTACTCAGATTGAAATAAAATTCGACGATATTGCCAGAAACACCCTTAGCTGTCGCTGATTCGTCATAGGCGGTCGTTGACGACACCTTGACAAACTCTGCTTGTTTGGCATAACGAGTCAGTAACTCTAAAGAAATTCTTATTTTTTGTTGGGTTTCTTTCTGAGTCATCGCCAATGCTTTTAGGTTATTTACGGCTACAAAACCCCCTACCGCAAGAGTCGTAACTATCACAAAGATGCTCATAGCTACCATCAGTTCTACTAGAGTAAAGCCTTTTTTGTTGTATCTATTCTTATGACTCATTACCTCAACCTCACTAACTGGCTAAGCGTATATGTGGATGAATACGTAGTATCCCCTTTGTTATTGTATAAAACCTGGGACACAACAACACCAAAATTTGCGGCATCTGTCAGAGAAGGTTGGAGGGATACGTCAATATTATTTGCATCCGTATTAAACCTCTGTAAAGTCACAATTAATTTATATTTGTTATGACTCTCTGGGTTTTCAACTAAATAATTCGGAGTTCCGGTAGTCGTACTCGTTCGATCTATAATCATCTTAGGACTACCATTGTCGTCACCATGTATTTGGCAAGTCCCCTGGACACTCGAGATTCCCTCACTCAAGCCGTTTTGAACGATAGCTATTGCTTCCGTTTTGCTTCTTGAGTCGATAACTAAGTTGACTGATTTTATTAGTAAGGTAATAACCCCGGAGAGAATTACAATCAAAATACTCAATGCAACCATAACCTCAACCAGAGTTTGTCCCTTTTTCTTAATCAACATTTGAGTCTCCGTTTGACTTGACGGTGATGGTCTTTGATAAATTCTTATAAGTTATAGTTATTTGCAAAGACATATCTTGGTTATTTACTTCACTGACATATGCACTAGATAAATATCCTGACGGTATCTCCCAGTCATTTTCTGGCCTAGAACTGGCTTGCCAGGAACAAGTTCCTGGTGTTTGAGTGCAAATGTAAGCTTTGCCATATGGTGAAGAATAAGAGATTCTAATGGTATCACTGCTACCATTATTTATGATAGCACCTCCTGTCCCAACGAGACTCAAACTAATGTTTGTTACTGGGGTCGTTGTCGTTTTTGTCGTACTGGCAGTCAGCGTTGCCCCATTGGCATACGAGCTAAAGATTGAAAACTGTGGGGAATTTCCTGCACTCCCTGCTTTTACTTCGACATTCCAAATCTTCGGGGTTTTGGTTGGATCGCTCACTACCCCTGTCACGTCGACGCCAACAGCCTTGTTTTGGGCATCACGAATAGTGGAGAGTAAAGACTGTGCTGATTCTTCGAGCGTACTATAATCTCTGGCATTGATAAAAGCTCCGACACCGATAGCAAAGATAACGGCAATAATTGCCATGACAACTAAAAGCTCGATTAATGTAAACCCTAATTTGTCTTTTTCGAACACCCTCATTGCTTTATATTATAAACCCAAAAATATCCTAGCATAAGTAGAAAAAACTTGCACCCCAAAGAAATATGAGAAAAAGATACCCGCTATTAAAAATGGCCCAAAGGGGATAGCCGATTTTAACCCCGCTTTGTGGTCCAGGACCTTGATAGACCCATAGATTGCCCCTGTGATAAAGGCAAAATATAACGATATCGAAACGTTTGGCCAGCCTAAGAAAATACCCATCATAACAGCGATTTCTATGTCCCCAGCCCCCATCCACTTTCCTTTTGATATAAAATATATTAGGTAGAACATCCCACCGGCAATGATGGTCGACAGCAAATAAGGCTTAAAATATAACCAAAGGCTGTTTATATTAAGGTTGCCTGAATAACTAACTATTAAATATACCAAACTTAAAATAATTGTCAGATAGACAATAGCTGATAAGACATATCCTGTTTTAGCATCATGCAAGGCAATCAATATAAAACATACCGAGATTAACAAAAGACAAATAAAAGATACTAGCAAGATAATCAGCCCTCTGTTCGTAGTCGTATTGTAAGCAAAATAATCAGCTATTTTAACTATAAAACCAGACTTTAAACCAACCCCAACAAAGATGAACCCGGTCAATAATTCGACTAAAGGATAGTGCCAAGAAATCGGTTTTCTACAATATCGACACTTACCATGCAAAAAGACCCAGCTGAACACTGGGATTAGATCATACCAAACGAGTTTTTGCTTACACTTTGGACAAAACGAACGACCAGTATTTTTCTTACCAACTTCAATACGATATTGCTGAGCATTTATGAAGCTTCCAAGGCAAAGACCGAATACAAATAAGGATAATAATATTAATAAAAACATAAATTAAGTATGTCCCACCTTTTCATTTCTACTCTCTATTATTTAGCTACTAATGGCTAATGTCAAATAACGTTTTTCGGAATTATATTTAAAGAAGGCGCTAAATAGCGCCTTCTTTAAATAAATCTCGTTTATTTTACCAATTAACGGCACTACCCGAGGAAACGTCTATGATGTCTGAAGCATCACTTACCCCCGTACAACCGCTATTTCCTGGAGCTAATCTGTAACTATTTGCCGTTAAAACTATTACCTTGCCCCCGCCTGCAGAAGCTCCACCAGCTGCACATGTTCCAGCTGATGATGAGGTGTTAAGCGAGATTGCTGGATTTGTAAAACCTGCTGCGACAGTCGCAAAAGAGCCTGCGGCACAAGCTGGCGCCCCAGTATTACCACAATAGGCCTTAGCTTTGGCATAGTTAGCTTCTAGAGCCGTCTGCAAAGTTTTAGCATTTGATCTATGTTGCGTTTCAGTAGCTGTGCTTCGAGCCAGCTGAACCGCGCCGATAACCAAGACCGCCAAAACAGCAATGATGGCCATAACCACCATTATTTCAATCAATGTAAATCCTTTTTTTCTCATTTCACCTCCTTTTTGTTTGTTTTTTCTTATACTTATATCAATTATCAAATCATATGTGATATAAGTCAACTATTTTATCACTCTGCCTATGCTATAAACCGGCAGCATGATACCAACCAATATTACACCAACAACAATCCCCATGACTACCATTAGCACGGGTTCTAGAATAGTCGTGAGGTTGTTAACAAAATCAGTTACTTCATTTTCATAGTAATCAGCTAAGTTCGTCAGCATCTCGTCCATCTCCCCTGATTCTTCACCAACTCTGATCATTTGAGGGACAATTGCCGGAAATTCCGGATGGTCCTTCAAAACAACCGACAGAGCCGTTCCACTTTTTACTTTTTCTCCTGCTTCTAAAAGAATGTCTTCAAAAATTTTATTGCCAATCGAACGTGATACGATATTTATAGATTCTAGGATATCCACACCGCTAGCTACCAGCCCTGATAGAGTCCTGGTCATACGACTTATGTAAAGTTTGGTCATAAAGTCTTTGACAATCGGTATTGAAAGCTTCATTTTGTCCCAATTGTATCGTCCGGTTGGTGTCCTGATAAAGGCACGGATCCCAAAAACTAATGCAGCAACGACAACCACAAGAATAATACCATATTTGGTAAGGCCATTACTGACTGCCAAAATTATTCGTGTCAGTAGTGGTAATTTCGCGTTGAAGCTGGCAAAGAGGTCTTCCATCTGCGGCAAAACATATACAACCATAATTATCAAAACAGCTGTGATAACTATCAAAATAACCGCGGGGTAGATAAATGCCCCTCGGATTTTTTTCCGAATTTTATAATCGTTTTCCAAAGTTGAAGCAAGCCTGGTCAAAGCTTTATCCAGATTACCGCTCGTCTCACCACTCTGGATCAAAGTAATATCGATTTGCGGGAAAATCCTTGGATAACTACTGAGAGCAACGGACAAGGCCATACCACCGTCTACGTCTCTTGCGACAGAAGCTATTAGTGCCTTCAGATTTTTGTTGTTCGTTTGCTGTTCTAGAATCTTCAAGGCTTGAGCAATCGGTAACCCGGCATTTATGATCGTTGCCAGTTGCCTCATAAAAAAGACTTTTTCTTTTATGCCAATGCGGTTAAAAAAATTAAAGTTATTTGCCTTGATGGCTGTAATTTTGGTCGGATATAGCTTCCGACTAATCAAAACACTAGAGGCTGCTGACTCACTTTCGGCTTCGACCACCCCTTTTTGTATCTCGCCGTCTTCGTTTTTGGCAATATAATTAAAATCTTGCATTTTCTAAGGTTTACCCATGTAATAATTTCTCTAATTCCTGAGCATCGATAGCATAACCAAGGGCATCTTCAGAGGTGATACGACCACTTTTTACCAAGGTTGCCAAGGCTTTGTCCATCGTTATCATGCCATATTCTGCACCGGTCTGGATAACAGCGTCTAACTGGTGTGTTTTTCCTTCTCTAATAATATTTCTCACCGCTGGGGTTGTCACCAATATCTCTGAGACTGCCACCCTACCACCACCGATCTGAGGAACTAGTCTTTGTGATATAACACCTTGAAGCATGTTAGCTATCTGGACCCTGATCTGCTGTTGTTGGTAGGGTGGGAAAACGTCAATCATACGATCCATTGATTGGGCAGCATTGTTCGTATGTAGGGTAGCAAGCACCAAATGCCCGGTTTCGGCAATCGTAATCGCAGAAGAGATCGTTTCCAGATCCCGCATTTCTCCCAGCAAAACCACGTCAGGGTCTTCACGCAGGACGCTCCTGAGTGCTATAGAAAAGGATTGCGTGTCATAATGAACTTCACGCTGTTCGACAATAGACTTTTTGTGATTGTGCGTATACTCGATTGGATCTTCGATGGTGATGATATGATAACTTTTTTCTGAATTTATCTTGTCCAGCATCGCTGCTAATGTCGTTGATTTGCCTGAGCCTGTCGGACCGGTACAAAGGACTAAGCCTCTGGGTTTTTCGGTAAAACTGTTCAAGACAGGTGGAAGCCCCAGTTCTTCTATCGTCCTTATCTTTACTGGTATCAGACGTAAGGCTAGACCAATATTACCCTTTTGGTGATAGGCATTCGCTCGAAAACGAGCCACGTCGCCAAACGAAAAAGAGAAATCAACTTCCTTTTCTTTTTCAAGCTTTGTTTTTTGGGCTTCATCTAAAACTGACTCAACTAACTTTTTGACTTCTGCCTCAGTCAAGGGTTGGGTATTTTGAACCGGTTTGAGTAAACCGTCTATTCTAAGCATCGGGCAGGCACCAACAGACAAGTGCAAATCTGACGAGTCTCTTTTGATAACCTCCTCTAATAAATTTTCTATTCTTAAATCTGGCATTTTCCCTCCTGTTAGCTATTTGTTTTTGTTGCTAACAACCAATAGCTAGTAGCTAAAAGCCTTGTTATTATTCTATCACAGTTTACTTTGAATCAACATTAGTATTCGGTAATTCTCGAGACCACTTCCTCTATGGTTGTAACCCCCTCCAAAGCCTTCAAATAACCATCTTGTCTCATTGTAATCATTCCTTCTTTGACTGCTTCGTCTTGGATTTCCGTCGAAGTAGCGTTGGTCAAAAGCAGCTTCTCCATCGCCGGGGTTACAGGGAAGACTTCATAGATACCAATTCTTCCTTGATACCCGGTACCGTGACACTCTTCGCAACCTTTTCCTCTATACAGAGTAAGCTCCTCTGCGTCTTGATAAGGCAAATTAGCATAACTATATTTATCATTTTTTTGAGCTATTCCGTGGACTGGAAGAAATTTGCCGACCGCATCTTTGATCGCTTTGACTAATGATGGTGATGCGCTATACGACTCTTTACAACTTGGACAAATCCTTCTTACCAATCTCTGGCCAATAACGGTATTCACGGTCGAAGCGATCAGAAATGGTTCTATTTCCATGTCGAGAAGCCTCGGTAAAACTCCTGCTGCATTGTTGGTATGTAGTGTTGAAAGAACCGTGTGACCAGTTAATGCTGATTGTATAGCTAAACCTGCAGTTTCAGCGTCACGTATTTCCCCCACCATGATAATGTCCGGGTCCTGACGTAAGATTGAACGCAAGCCAGAAGCAAAAGTTAACCCTACACCTGAGTTTATCTGAATTTGGTTAATCCCATCGATTTGGTATTCGACCGGGTCTTCGAGGGTAATAATATTCACTTCCGTACTATTCATTTTGTTCAAAAGCGCATAGAGGGTCGTTGATTTACCAGATCCGGTCGGTCCGGTCGAAAGAATCATGCCATGAGGTCTTTTGGCTCCCTCTTCGATTAATTTATAACCTCGACCCTTTATTCCTAAATCTTCTAAAGTTATCAAACCACTGCTTTTGTCCAAAAGACGCATTACTACCTTTTCGCCAAAAACCGTTGGTGAGACTGCTACACGGACATCTACTTCTTTTTCATCAATCTTTAGGCCAAAACGTCCATCCTGCGGAACACGATGTTCATCAATTTTTAGATTTGACAAGATCTTGATTCTTGATATAATCGCCGCCAAGATGTGAACTGGCAGACTCATCGTTTCGTGCAGTACCCCATCAATACGATACCGAATTTTTATTATTTTTTCTCTAGGTTCGATATGCACATCAGATGCTTTTGCTTTGATCGCATATTCCAGAATAGTGTTTACCGCTCTCGTAACTGGGGCATCTTGAGATATTGTTTTGTCACTCTCCTCGTTCTGTTTAATCTCAATAACCGGTCCTAACTCAATGCTTTTGAGGGCTTCACCTACTTCAGTAGTGATATCCTGATACTGATCTAGAGCATTTTTGATACTGCCGTCTGACGCTAAATATGGAGTGACGGATAAGCCGCTTTTCTTTTCTATATATTCAATCGCTTGGACATTGTTAGGATCAAGCATAGCAACCTTCAAATTTCCACTGACTAGTTTGAAAGGTACCGCTCGAAATCTCTCGGCAAGATTTTTTGGAACATATTTTAGAATCTTTTGCTCAATATTTATACCACTCAGATCGACATATGGTATCCCGAGACTGACTGCTTTGGCTTTGGTCATACTCTCAACGCTGATAAACCCCATATCAACTAAAACATTAGTAACGTCTCTTCCACCCCGGACGCTTTCTATTTTGGCCAAGTCTAACTGCTCTGGCTTAACAAGATTAAGCTGAACCAGCACTTCCTCAAGTTTTTTTTCATCTTGGACTTGCATCATTTTATATTAGTTTAACGGGCCAAATGGATTAGCTCGACCGATATTGTCTAGGGTTGCCGTGCCATAATCATTTAATTTATTTATCTGATCTAGAGTTGTTTGATCGATTTCTCCAGTAAATTTATCTTGAGTCTGAGCTGAATTTATTGTTGTATTTGCAGCAGGATTGCCCTTCGAGGGGAAAAGCATTTTATAGCCAAAATAAATTGCCACTAAAATAAAAATACTTGTAACAACTAAAATCCCTATATCCTTTTTCTTCATTATTTACTCCTCGAATAAGCACTTGTCGTCAAACTGGCAGATATTTCACCAGTGTCTTTGGCCTTTATGCTGACTTCATCAATATTAAGTAGTCTTAACGCATTTTCAGATTTGACAATAAATGCTTTGTAGTCAAAATAATTGTTAAATTCAATCGGAACAGAGTAGGTGTTTTTTTGCACCCCTGGGAAATTTGTTTCGGTAGTGACCGTAGCGTTTGCCATGCCAGCTTCGGCTACTGATTTGATCACACCCTTGTTGCTCCTCGCCAGCTCATCAAGTTGGATAAAAAGACGACCAACATCTTTGTTTTCTGGCAAAGCGCTTCTGACCAGTTCAGCATTTTGTTTTAGTTCATCTTCTCTGTTTTTAAGATCTTCTAGCTTTGATTTCTTTTCTGTCAAATAATTTAATTCTTGCTTTTTGACTTTAGCCTCTGTCGTCAATTTCTTTGCTTTCGCATAAAATGGAGAAATTATCAAAAATATCGCAAGGATGGCAATCAAGAAAGTTGCTGCCCCTAGGCCAACAGAGTATGTATATTTATTGTTTAAGAGACTTTTATTGTCTTTTATTGCCATAACACACCGCTTTCTAAAGTCATTGTTACCTGGAAAGATACATTTCCATTGTCTTTTATCGTATAACCATTTACCGATACATCCTTGAACAAATTCTTGTCATCAACTTTATAATTGCTAAATGATTTTATAAAGCGATCGATCGAACGAACATCTTTACCGGTCACCGTCAAAGTAATGGTATCTCCCTTTATATCAAAACTGGTGATTTGTGTATCAGCTGGCGTAGCCTTCTCAAGTTCGGCAAAAAATTTGGACCATTTCGTCCCTCCAGCCAAAATTTGCTTTATCTCGGCCAGACCTTTTTCTAAAGAAAGGACTGTTTTCTCAAGATCGGCATAAGCGACCAGTTCTTCTTTTGTCTTGTTTATACTACTATTTAAGCTAGAGATTTGCACTTGCCTCGACACATTGTAGGCCAGCAAACCAAAGATTACGACCCCTAGGACTATTGCTACAACTGTAGCAACCGTTGTTACGGTTGTATTGATCTTGTGAAGCCTTTGTTGCTCAATTTTAACTTCTGGTATTAGATTGATTTTGAACATTATGCCTCTCCCATTGCTAGACCAACGGCACAAGCAAATTCAAAGTTTGTCTCATTTAATTTTTCGCTTAGGCTTGGCTGGAAATTTATTTTTCCCCAGGCATTGCCATAAACTACTTCAATATTTAATTCTGATTTGAAGCATGAGATGATTTCAGGCAGACGAGCTGTCCCCCCCGTCAGTAATATCTTTTTAACATCGCCCCCAAACTGATTATTATAGTATTTGATTGAGCGCTGGATCTCATCAATAATATTTTCAATTAGCGGTTTGATAGTTTTATACACCTGCCCTTCGAGCTTATCTTGAGACAAACCAAATCTCATTTTGAATTGTTCTGCTTGAGTATTGTCTAGTCCAAGCTCGCGAGAGATTACCCTGGTAAGGGCTGTCCCACCGATCGGTAGATTTCGAACATGAGAAACAATTCCATTTTCGATAATCGTAATTTCGGTAGCAGATGCTCCGAGATTCAAAACCATTATCAAAGGCTCAGAGGGAACGCTTAAAGCACGAGCTATCGCAATTGATGATGTTTCGAGGCAAACGACGTCTAAATCTGCCATTTCAAAAAGTTCCATTACTTTTTGGGTTTTGGCTCGAGGGGCAGCAATAATCATAACTGCTTTTTCCTTTGTTATAGGGTTTTCTCGCACTATTTGCCAATCTATCTTTACATCATCAATTTTTAGCGGAATGTTTTGTTCGGCCTGATACCGAACAGCTTGTGCCAAATCAGCCTGGCTCATCGGAGGCAAAGCAATAATTGTTGAAAAAACTGTCGATCCCGGCAATGAAGTATTTACAAATTTTGTTGATACGTTAGATGACTTGACTAGTCTTTTAATTATTTCTGCAACTTTTTGTTGGTCCAATTTACTGTCACTTTGGGCTATGTTTGGAGGTAACTGGGCACTGCCAAAAGCAACCAAAGACGGATTTCCACCGCTTTTCTTGAGCTGGACCAGACGGACAGCACTGGCTCCAACGTCGATCCCCACTAAATCATTGTTACTATAAAAGATACCCATTATCCTCCGTTAACACTTTCTTTACCCTAACCCTAAAACTTATTCTACCGTGACCTTTATCGACTGAGGGCAACCAGTCAGATTCTTTACTTTGTAACTTATGGTATGAGTTCCTTTTGTGGCAATATTTTGCTCAGAGAAAAGACAGCTACCATTTACTGGCTTAGAAGTAGCATAGAAAGCATCATCCAAAGTCCACTCACAAATTGGCGAATTTTTGTCGTATTCACCACCCAATGTTCCCTTTAAATTTGGAGCAAACGGTGATGTTCCTGTTGTTTTCCCATCGACTGCCTCTAATACTCCACAACCCTTGGTCGTCACGGTTTCTTCCTTTGTTGTTTTTTTGTTGAAAATATCAGTCATAAATAGGAGATATGCAGCGATTGCTACGATCACAACTACTACTAAAATAATTAGCAGTGTAGTTATTCTCTTTTTTTGGTTTTTATCCATTTTATTATCCTTTTTTAATTACTTAATTAATTACCAGGGGCTTCTTCATGACTACTACCGCCTGCTGGTGGCAAGATAGTAAGACCTGAACCCACATAACATGGTACCAACTGGTTTGAATTGTAGCTAGGATGTCTAACGGCTGGATGATAAGTACCATCCTTAGCGAAAGTATACCAGACATTGCCAGCAGCATTATTTTTCCAGCTGTTCCAATCATTTGGATCATCCATATTGAATTGATAAGGAACACTAGTTGCATCAAAACCTCTAGAGGTCACTGTGAAATGAACCGGCGAAGGAGCTTTGCCACTTGCAGGCTCTGCCTTACAACTCATGACTGGAGTTGTCGGCACTGTAATTGTGGTAGCAACAGGACTATTACTGTCACATTTTGCTACTTCTTTCATCATTGCCCCTTCATAGTAACGACTGGTCAATATTGGATTAGCTGACTTTGTATATAGTTTTTCTGGCCCTACAGTTACAGGTGTGGCTGTCAAAGTTCCTGCGTTGTGGTAATCCGGGAATATCGATGCAGGATAAGCCAAGACATAGTCATTGATATCTCCTGTGCCTGTTCCGGTGAATTTCACATTGCCGCCTGCGTCAGCTGGAAGCAGAAGTGTCTTAACTCCATTAGCCAATAAGTTTATAGTACAACTCTTTGGTGGCGTTGGGCTTACAACTATATTCACCGTCTTTGTTGTGACACAATTTGGATCACTCGGATAGCTTGGATCGTTAGCTGTTACTTTGGCAGTATAAATCATGTTACCGCTAGTCGTGTTGGTATAAATATGATTCATCGTACTTGTAACGCTTGGCGTTGACACTACTGTACCATCTCCGAAATCCATAGTTTTATAGCTAAGACCTGTCTGTGATAGGGTGAAAGAAACACTAGTCCCTGTCACAATCGTAGACCCAGAGGTTGGATTGGAGATAAGACTTAATGTCTTACTTGTCATATCACAAGTCTTAGGGGCAGAGCAGCTAGCTGCCGTACCGCAACTGTTGACCGCTGCACAACTCCAGTTCCAAGTAGTTCCAGTTCCAGTGACATTGCTGGGCGTTCCGGCATTACAAAGACCAGAAGTTGGAGCAGTCCCTGTTGCTTTATTATTTGCTGATCCACATACTCCGTTTTGAGGAGTACAAGAAGTAGGACAAAGAGAAGAGGCGTAAGATTGACAGGTCGATAAACTCGTAAACCCATATTTGCCATCCGGAATAACCCCATAAGTACATGCACTTGATGATGTACAATAATAACCAGTGTTTGCTGCACTGCATGAATTGTTACATGTACTATCTGTAAATGTCCCGTTGGCATCTGCTACACAATAGGCACCAGAACATGAATATTTGGTAGTTGCTGCACTGCATGAATTGTTACAATTAGGATCAGTAATACCGGTATTAGTACTAGTTGCTACACAAGAGCTACCTGAGCACGTATAATACTGCGTTGCCGCACTGCATTGGCTGTCACACCAAGAGTTGGTATATGATCCATTAGCATCTGAGATACAGTTCGCACCAGAACATGAATATTTAGGGACAACTGTTACACCCTTAGTGCAGTTAGCCGTACCTCCATTGTTGATTCCGTTGCAGGTCCAATTCCAAGGTCCAATGCCGATCACTCCTTGGGAGCTAACGATACCGGTAGCACAAAGCTCAGCTCCAGAAGGCGCAGTAGTTCCTGTGGTACCATTTGCTGACCCACAGGCTGCATCAATTATCTTGTTTGCACCACAACCAATTGTATGACCTGTTTGTGATTCGCATTGCCAAGTATAACGATAGGTCGTCTCATTATAATTCACCCCGTTTTGCCTACCACCGACCACCGTATTTTTCGTATCACACAAGTTGATACCCAATGGATCTCTCATCTCACTAAGCGTTCTCCCAGTATTAGAGTTATTTATTGCAAAATCACAAAATGCGTCAGCACAGCCAGGCAGAGAGGAATTGCAGTTCCTAGTACAATGACTCGGGGAATGATTATCACATTGACCAGTCCCATTTTCATTGGGAGTGCATTCTTTTACGTCGCTATGTGTAGAGTCAGTAAATACCTTACATGATTCATATGCTAAAGCAACTGGTTGCTTTGTTGATACTGTATTAATCAGTTGTGCGGAAGGAACAATAATTAGTGCGAACAGAAAACCGCCAAGAATAAAAGTGGCTGACAATAGCCCTCGACCAATTAACTTTTGCTTGGGATAATTTTTAAACCTTTGATTTTTCATATTTTCCGCCTTATTATTATTTTAAATCTTCGGACTTAACACCTGAAGTTTTTATTTTTAACAGCTCGGCTTTCTCTGCCTCACTTAATCCAGTAACCTTAAGCGTTGCTTCTGTCTGACAGTTTGTGCCAACTACGCTATATTTAACCTTGTAAACTCCTATGTTGCTAAAGTTTAAACCATCCCGAACGCACTCACCTTGATATAACATTGTTTTACCTAGATCGTTATCGTTGTATGACCATTGACAATATTGAATCTTATCTGTTTTTTCACCGTCTATTGTTGCTACCATAACTGGCTTATAAGGAGCCAATCCTTCGGTCTTGCCATCTTCCGTTGTCAAAGTACCACAGCTTTTAGTTTTGTTAGTGACAGTGACTTTTTTTGTCCCATTATTATTCATATACCAAAAAACAAAAACAGCCAACAAGGCGACAATCACCAAAAGGATCAATAACAAAACAATCCTTCTTATGTTAGCTGGTTTTTTCGGTGTTTCTACTACTGTTGATTCAATTTTTTCGTTTTCGTCAATGTTTTCTTTTATATCTTCGCTTTTTGTTTCCGACATGATCCCTCCGATACATTTTTATCATATATCCTTTTTATTGTTGGTGCAATATATTTGCTTCTTTCACATATTTACTTTGTAACGGTAACTTTTATTTTTTGCGGACAGCCACTAAGACCGAACACCTTGTAACTTATCTCGTACTGACCGTGAATAGCAAAAGCCCTGCGGCTAAAAACACAGCTGCCTTTGACCGGGTAACTTTTGAAAGCCAAGGCATTATCGATGTACCATTCACAAACCGGCTTGCTCGGGTCATAGTTACCACCTATTTTGGCCGTCAGGGTTGGGGCAAAAGGAGCTTTCCCTTCTACGATATTATTCTCGGCCGTGATTTTACTGCAATCTAATGGTTTGGGAATATTTTTACTTCCTTCATCATTAACCTTTCGTCCTAAGCCAAAGACAAAATAGGCAGAAATACCTAGTATTATTACGATCAAAATAATAACCCCAGCGATTATTTGCTCTTTTCTCAATTTTTTGTCGATTTTTGCCACAATCTCTCCCTTTTTATGGTGCTATTTCTCCGCCTCGTTCTCCTGATTTGGGGGTTTGTACCTTGACCGGTGAGCTTCCACACTCTACATTTGTATACGATTTAGCCGCACCTCCCATATCCGTTCCTGATGCCGACATCTTGATTGAGTAATTTCCGCTCGTAGTCCCTGCAGGTAACTTATAAGTGTGGTAGAAGGTTCCAGAAAGAGAATTTAGGGTGCTACTCCCATCTCCCGTATTTATAGACATAGTATAAGGCAAAGCTCCATTTATCCCAGTCAAAACATAGTCTACTTTTACAACCAACGGTGATGACCCATCTCCAGGAGCTACTTTGCAAGTTAGGCCTGGCTGTGGATGAAGTTCAAGAGAAACTTCTTTTGTACTATCACAAACGTAACCATTGTCGAGCTTGCCACTTAAGACGGCCGTGATTGATTGGAATGGAATATTTGGATTATCGTATCGATGATTGACCGAAACTGAACTATATGTTTGAGAGTCAGAACCCGTAGAAACGGCCTTGTCAAAATCCCACATAAACAGTATCGGATCTGGGAAAGTGTTTGTGTATGTTCCACTTAATATCACATCGATCGGCGTATAGGCTTTGAAGGGTGAAACACTAAAAACATTGGGTAGAGTCGGGCTAGCAGTGTCTGCAGTAATCGTCGCTGAATTTATCGAGCAGGTCGCCCCTTGGATAGTTATTGGTAAAGTGGCAGAACACTGAGGAGCCGTATAATTTGCTCCTGTGTAACCATAAATGTAAGCATTATATTGAGTCAATATTTTATCTGGAGAGGTAAAATCAGTATTTGATCCCACAGCCGTATTGGTTACTGTGTTCAGTGTTCCGTTTGGTAGCGTGATATCCGCTGGGTCGGCTGGACTGGCAGTCGGACTCGTTTTGCCGAGCCAGACTTTATATGAATTTACCCTTGACCCTTTGGCATAAAAATACAGATTATTAACTGGTGAACTGGCAGTAAAAGGAGTTACATCTCCCGAGCCTGGTGTAGTCGTCGCAGTGAAGGAAGTAATACTACACCTAGGCGAAACTGTTACTGTCGCAGAACAATTCGCTGTTCCTCCTGCCGAATTTGTAACAATGCCATTATAAACAGTTGTGGCAGCCAAGGCACCGGTAGATTGAGAGCCAGACGGCAATGTCTTAATCGCACCATTGATTTTGAAGTCTACCGCATTTGTAGTCGACCAAGACAATGTCGAACTATCGCCTTCCAAGACACTTGGTGGTGTAGCCGTGATAGAACAAGTAGGTGCTGGGATAACATTGACTGTCGTCGAACATGCCCCTGTCCCCCCAGGACCAGTAACACTTCCTGTATATGTCGTTGTGGCAGTCAAAGCCCCGGTTGACATCGAACCTGATGCTACCGGAGTTTTTGAAACGCTATTGATTGTTAGCGAAGTTCCATTGGTTGTAGTCCAAGATATTGTGGAACTCCCACCACTGCTAATGTTGGCTGGGCTAGGCGTCAACGCACAGGTTGGGGCAGATGAGAGTCTCGTTGCCGTACATGATGCTGTTGCTCCACCACATGATCCTGTGCAAGACCATCCTGTAGAAGAACCGGCAGCTGGAAAGGTTGGGTTAGCTGGGCTAGCCGTTCCAGATGAGCAAAACGTATCTGCTCCAAAATTTGTTGCACTTGCCGCATAAGTTTTGTTGGCTGTACCACAAGCTCCATTCGTAACCGGTTTCGACGTTGAACAGTTAGATGTGGCTCCGCTAGCAGCTCCACAAGTTCCGGCAGTCCCTTGACAGCTCCAATTATATGTACAAGAACCGTCAGCAGTGTCGACAAATGTGCCTGAATTACATGTATTTGTTGAGGCGCCGCAAGAACCATTTGTTCCTGGAGTTCCGGTTTTTGCTGCTGAGCATTGAGGTGAAGTGCCATTGACTCCAACACAAGTCCAATTATAGCTACAGGACGTGTCAGCTGGCGTATCGGATGCGGTCCCGGCAGCACAACTTAGATGCGATGCTCCACAGGATCCATTAATTACTTGGGGTGCTCCACAGCCTATGGTATGGCCCTTCGGACCGGTACATTGCCAAGAATATTGTCCTTCCGACAAAGTGACAGCTCCAGCAGTATTGTTTGATTTACATCTGCCTGCCCCAGGTGGTGTACTCGTTGGAACACCAGAGACTCCCTGGCCACAAAATGCGTCTCCACAGCCTGAAATAGTTGGATCGCCACAATTATAGGTACTGATATGGTTCCCGCCACAAGGGCGATAATCAGTCGGGTTATAAAAATTATCAACCCACCCACAAGGGTCACCGGATCCGTAGCTACAAATTCTACAAGATTTTCCCAAATAACAAATTGTCCCACCACACGTGTACTTTATAGCACCAGTTGAATATCCAGTATCTAAGCCCGCTAGAGTCCCGCTAGAACAGAGAGTACCAGTAAATGTGCTTGAGTTCCATGCTGAGAAAATCACATTTGGGTAAGTGTTACATGTCCCTGCTGCTAAAGCTACTGGCTTTTTGGTAATAACAGTTTTTGCTAATTCTCCGGCTGGAACCAATACCATTGCAATCAAAAAACACCCAATGACAAAAGATGCTGTCAATAATTTTTGATCAATAATTTTCTGTCTGAAACTAATTTTTTGTTTTTTCATATTCATCCATCAATTTTATGTCTTCAGCCGTCATGCCTGATTTTTTTATTGTTAATTGTCTTGCCTTCTCTGCATCTGTCAAGCCAGTAACCTTTAAAGTCGTTTCCGTTGGACAATTTTCTTGTCCCTCAATTTTATTGGTAATTTTATAATCACCAATGTTATAAAAAGTTAAACCATATCGAATGCAATAATCACCGTATGGTTTGCTTTTGCCATAATCTTTGCCATTCACTGACCACTGACAAATCTCTTTGCTTGGATCAAAGTTCCCACTAATTTTTGCTTTTACAACAGGAGAGTAGGGAGCTAATCCCTCTTTTTTGCCATCTTCGGTCACCAATTCACCGCAACTCTGGTTGGATTTAGCAGTTTTAGTCTCTTTTTTATCCCGCAAATACCAATAACCAAAAAAGATTACCGCCGCGAAAACGACAATAATCAATATTGCTACCAATAATACAAGTTGTTTTTTACCTTTAAGTTGGTTCATTTTTGTTTTTTGCACTCCCCCCAGAGTCATAGCTTATTTTCATTATATACTTTTTTTCACTGTCAACAAGTTTTTAGTCTGTCAAGAATCATATTTTCGTGCTAGAATTTTCGTTGTATCAGACATAACGCAACGTTTTACTTCCGTCAAAGGTAGATCAGCCTTTGACTGAAAAAATTATGAAGTTGAAAGTTATTCTTCGAACGTAGGGAGAAGTCCCCAGCCATTGAAGGTAACAGTTCTCGGCTTTGCCTCGAACAATATATATCCTTCGAAACACAAAGTGCTGAGAAGTTTTCAACCTCGAGGTTTGTAACTGCTAATTTTGGAGAAAATCATGGGACTATCCATCGGGATCGTTGGTTTGCCCAATGTCGGCAAATCTACACTTTTCAATGCACTAACAAGAAATAAGGTTGACGCACAAAATTATCCATTTTGTACTATTGACCCGAATGTTGGTATTGTGCCGGTTCCTGATGATCGGTTGGACCAACTAGCCAAAGTCATTCCTACAAACCAAATTGTTCCAGCAGTCGTTGAATTCATCGACATTGCTGGCTTAGTAAAAGGAGCAGCAACTGGAGAGGGACTAGGCAATAAATTTTTGGCTCACATTCGATCTTGTGACGCAATCGCAGAAGTGATCCGAGTTTTTTCCGATAGCAATGTTCTCCATGTCGAAGGACAGATAAATCCCGTTAGCGATATTGAGACGATTAAAACTGAACTTATCTTAGCGGACCTTGAGACAACGAGAAAACGGATTGAAAAGTTGTCCAAAGAGCTAAAAGGGAATCCTAAAGTTAGAGAAGTAATCGAAGTAGTAAATAAAACTGAAGTGGCTCTCGACAAAAATATTCCTGTTCGTGATTTAGATTTGTCAGAAAAAGAAAAAGAAGCGCTTCGAGATTTGAATTTATTAACCGCCAAACCACATATATATATCATTAATGGTGACGAAGAACACTTGAAAAATTTTGATCCAAAATCGGTTGACTTGAAACCTAATGAAACAACAATAATATCGGCCAAAATCGAAGGCGAGCTGAATGAGCTCGACACCAACGACAAAAAAGAATATCTAAACGAGTTAGGACAAAAAGAGCCAGGGTTAAATCTACTTGTAAAAAAATGCTTTGATTTGCTCGGATTGCAGACTTATTTTACTGCCGGAGAAAAAGAGATCAAAGCCTGGACTATAAAGAAGGGTTTTACTGCCCCACAGGCCGCTGGAGTCATTCACGGCGATTTCGAACGTGGTTTTATCAAGGCCGAGACCGTTAATTATTTAGACTTAATCGAATGTAAAGGTTGGAATGGTGCTCGCACCGCAGGCAAAGTCAGACTTGAAGGAAAAGATTATGTCGTCAAAGACGGTGATACGATGATTTTTAAGTTTAATGTGTAAAGGCCATCAGCTATTAGCCGTTGGCTGTTAGCTTAGGGAGAAAGATGTATCAATTCGAAAAACTTAAAATTTGGGAACATTCAGTGGCCCTGATAAAAATGACTTATCAAATCGTTGATAAATTCCCAAAAGAAGAAAGGTTTAGTCTCTCTTCACAGATCCAAAGGGCAATAGTCTCAGTTGCACTGAATATAGCCGAAGGCAAAGGATGCCAAAGTGATAAAGAATTTGCTAAATTTTTATTTATTTCTCTAAGATCTTTGCACGAATCAGTAGCTGGTATGAAAATTGCAGAAGAACTACAATACATAAAGCCGAGCGATTTAGCAGACTTTTATAATGATTCAGAAAGCTTGGGAGCACAAATCAAATCATTTATTAAAAAGCTAAAAGCCAATAGCGAATAGCTAAGAGCTTATTTATGAAAATTACTCCCCAAGAAATAAAAAATTATGAACTAGCTGCTAGAAAATATCTAGCTGAGTATGATATTGAAGATAAAGATATTGTTTTCGATCATTTTGGCCTACAAACATTATCAGGCGATGAATATTCTGATTTGAAAAATTATTTTATTGAACGATCAAAGTTTGATGGAGAAGTCATATATCATAATCGCAGATTAGGAAAATTTCGTCTTGGCACGGAGCTAAATGACAAAATGGAATTGATCGAACCTCATCCAGGTGAAGTATTTTGGCAATATGACTGCTTTGTCGAGCACATTGCATTCCGAGTCAAAGACTTGCCTAGATATTCTAAACTTTTTAGTGACCGAATCCTCTCCACTTTTTCAATCAGTGAATCAAAGGGCTTCAAAATTCAGGGTCCAAGCCAACTTTTGATTGAATTCAGATCGAATAAATTTTAGAGAAGCTATGTGCTGTTGGCCATTGGCTGTTGGCTTTTAGCTTTTCTACTGATTTTAATAGATTGGCTATTAGCTTTTGGCCCTTGCCCTCTTCCCCAACCATCAGTTTTCAAAAAGAACGAAAAGCGAATGAACATTTAGAAAATCACTTGGGCTTTATGCCCCGACTGATAAGGAGTTGTGATTTTCTAAATTTGAGTGAGTGTATGAGTGATATTTTGAAAAGCTGTCTGGTTGAGAGTTTTTGTTACTTTTTGCGGAAAAAAGTAGAGAAGGAAGTTCTCATCAAGGAGAAGAGTAACAGAGAAAAACTTATGCTCGTGTTTTTAAATACAATAAATACTCTACGTTTCCTTTTGTCCCTCTGATTGGCGATTCCGCTAAGCCCTGAATTTCGAAGCCCAAATCTTGAGCAAAATTTTTGATCTCTTCAATGATTTCGAGACGAAGTTGTTCACTTTTTATGATCCCTTTGCCTCGCGCTACTTCTTTATCACTAGCTTCGAATTGTGGCTTTATGAGAGCAATTATATAAGCTTTTGGCTGTTGGCTATTTGCTGTTAGCTGCTTTATGTGAGGTAACATTTTTTTTAAAGATATGAACGAAACATCACACAAAAAATAGTCGATACTCTCAGGTAATTTCACAACCTTACGAAAATCCGTTCTTTCCATGACAGCTACACGCTTATCTTCTCGTAATTTTTGATCGAGTTGCCCATGACCAACATCAATGGCAAAAACTTGCTTTGCCCCATGTTGTAAAACGAAATCAGTAAACCCTCCGGTCGATGAACCAATATCACAAACTATTTTATCCATAAAATTCAAGTTAAACTCTTGATAAGCTTTTTCAATTTTCAAAGCACCCCGTGACACATATGGGAATTTTTCCTTAATTATTACCTCTGCATCTTTTGGTGTTAGGGTTCCCGGCTTATCACATACCTTGCCATTTACAATAATTCGGCCGGTCATGATCAAAGCTTGAGCTTCTTTTATCGTTCTAACCAATTCTTTTTCTAAAATTATTTTATCTAATCTTATTTTCATACCCATTCCGTGTCATCTCGAGCGAAGCCGAGAGATCTGGATAGGTCTTCTAGGCTTGGATTTAATTTATTTATTAGTTTGACTTTCTTTTCTCTACGCCATTTTTTAAGTTGTTTTTCGCGCGAGATTGCACTTTCAACATCACTGGTTTGTTCAAAATATATTAATTTTTTGCAATTATATTTTTTTGTGAAGCCATCAATAAGTTCATTCTTATGTTCCAACACTCGTTTTTCTAGATTATTTGTTACACCAATATACAGAGTCCCACTCTGGTTGGTCATGATATATACAAAATATTCTCTCATAAAATTGATTATATCAGATTCCTCCACTTAGGTCGGAATGACATGCAAAAGAGTATGGTTGACTAACAAAAAAAGCGCAAATGCGCTTATACAATTTAGTGTTTGGGGGGGGCGCAGACAAAGCCTGCGCCCCCCGAGATCGTTTTTTCTAACTCGTCACCAGGGTTTCCAGTCAGGATCTTGTTGGTACGAGACAGCTATGGTCGAGGGCGACATAGCGTGTACCGCACCTTTGATCGGCAGCCAGATCAGCATACCTTTGTTCATTTTGATCTTGTAGACAGCGACCGCGACCTCATTGAAGTTGAACCCTCGATCGGTGAGCGACTTGAAGTTCGCTCCAGGGGCTTCGTTCATAAGTGCATTCTTAAATGCTTTGTAGCTGCTGCCGGAAACGGTTCCTCCGGTGTTGCCTCCATCATCAAGTCGAGAGATATTGATCGCCGCGATCTCAAACGGCGTCTTCTCGGTCGGAACGATCAGGCCGGCAGGATCTGTCAAGGCCTTTTCTTTGGTGTTGGGGAGGATCCAGCCCTGGCCCTTCTTCGACTTCTTGAACCAGGTGTTCATTGCTACTCGGGCAGTATCCCAGCTCTTGCGCGTGTACCCTAGCTTTTTGACCTTCGCGTACTCTGTGTCGAAGGTCGCCTTCGGTGTTTTTTTGATCACGACCCACTTGATTGGGCCGTTCTGGAGTTGAGTCGCGTTTGCCGTGTCCAAAGCAGATGAAGCCTTGACTGCTTTTTGACTTGCGAAGCTAACCCCACAAGTCATGGCGAGCGCTAGCACAACAAATGCCAGCACAAACACGATGACGACTTTCCGTGACATTTTTCCTCCACCTCTTTTCAATGAACAAACGATTTCTTTGCTCGTTATTTATATCATATATATTTAATTTGTCAAGTACGTAATTAAAAACACGGCTAGAAAACTGCCTAAAACCGTTTTTTGTTGTCCTTTATCATGGGCAACTAACAAATAGCTACAAGCTTTAAGCCCTCTCTACATAAGCACCAGTTCGGGTATCTATCCTGATTTTGTCGCCCTGTTTGACAAACAATGGAACGTTAACCATAAGGCCAGTTTCAATCTTTACCTGCTTGGTCGCGGCAGAGACCGTATCGCCCTTCAAACCCTCACTGGCCTCAGTGACTTCGAAGGTCATTTTCACCGGAAGGTCAATATTGATCGGTTTGCCCTTATAATATTGAAATTGGACGATTTCGCCGTCCTTTAAAAAGTTGTTTGCTGAATCCAGATCACCTTTTGACATATCAAATTGGGTATAGTCTTCCTGGTCCATAAAATAGTAGCGACCGCTATCATTGTATAGGTATTGCACTTTCCGTCTCTCGATTCGTATTTCTTCAAATTTGTCGCTGCTTTGAAAAGTTTGCTGTACGACAGCTCCAGTTACTAAGTTTTTTAATTTAGTGCGCAAAACTGCACCACCACGACCCATTTTAGAATGTTGATAATCTAGAACGATGAAGGGATTTCCCCCATGTTCAAAGGTTGTACCTGTTTTTAGATCATTTATTGAATACATAGTTTTTCTTTCAGAAAAGAGTTGATAGTTATTAGTTTAATTGTTTATAGTTTTCGCGAATTTAGTCACAACTATTTAACTAGCTACTATTTACCAGTTAACTGTCTTATCTATTCACAAATGGCAACAAGGCCATGATTCGAGCACGTTTGATCGCCAGTGATACCGAGCGTTGATGTTTAGGGCAGTTTCCGCTTCTCTTCCTCTGGTCTATCTTGCCGATACTGTTGACGTACTTTTGAAGCATTTTTACATCTTTGTAGTCAATTTCTTCAATTCTTTGTTCACAAAAACGACAAGTTTTCTTGCTAATAAATTGTGGCTGTGGTTGTCTTTGATATACCATGTATCTCCTTCCTGTCCCGACCTTTGCGCCAGGGTCGTCACAATAGTTTATAGTTTAATTGTTTCTAGTTAACTAGTTACTATCTACTATTTAACTGTTTTAAAACGGAATATCATCTATACTAATTTCTTCTTCTTTGGCTGGGGTCTCTTCCGGGGCTGGTTCATCGACTCCTTCGGTTGGGCTGGCTGGCACATCAGTGTGGTCACCTTTGGCCCCGATCAATGAAATATCGGAAGCGATGACCTCTGTCTTATTCCTTTTCGAACCGTCCTGAGCTTCCCAAGAACGATTCTGTAATCTCCCCATAACATGAACGCCCTGGCCTTTTTTGCCATACTGACTGATAATTTCAGCTAGTTTACCCCAAGCTACAATGTCAAAAAAATCCACGGCACTTTGTTTTTCGCCGCTGGCATCTTTGAAAAATCGGTTTACTGCCAGTCCAAAAGATGCAACTGCCTTACCATTCGGTGTATAGCGAAGTTCAGCATCACGAGTCATATTACCCATCAAAATAACCATATTTACACTTTTCATTTTTCTCTCCTATACCTCCTAACGAGGTGGTTACTTTTAAACTTTATGAACTTTTCATTCTTAGCTTATTTAAGCAATTCTTCAAGTTTCTCGTCTAGTTTCTTTAACCTAGCTTTTTCATCTTCAGGTTTAACTTCTTTTTTCGGTTTTTCGGTCTTTTTGACTGATTTTTTAGCTAACTCTATTCTGTCTTTAGCTGCAGGAAGTTTTATTCCTTTTTCTTTTGTCTCTTTTTTGGTAATCTTTATAGCCTTCTTGACTGGCTTTTCGACTTTTTCTCCATCAATAATTTCCGACTCCGAAATTGCAACTTTCTCTACCTTTTCGGCCCTTTTGTCATCAACTTCTGCTACTGTTGTTCTCGGTTTTACCGGTTTCTTGGTTTCTTTTTCTTCCGGCAATGTTACTATCATTGAGCGCATGATTTCTTCACTTAGCCGCATATTTCGTTCAACTTCTTTGAGTTTGACAGACTCGACTGAAAAGGTTACCAAAACATAAACCCCAAAGTCATTTTTTGAGATTTTGTAAGCTAGCTTTCTTTTGCCCCAATCTTCTTGTGACAAAATTTTACCATCTGTCTTTGCGATAAAGCCAGCGACTTTATCCATTACTTTTTCAATAGTTCCTTCTAGATCTGGGTGGACGATATACAGTAATTCATAGCTTTTGAGCATAAAAAAACTCCTTTCTCGCGGATCGCTTGTTTTGGCGACCCCAATTTCTCATTGGGGGATATAGAGCGATAAGATTAATATTTATTATTTTGTCTTGTTATATTAACAAAAATCAACGGGATTGTCAATTAGGCAGTTACCTAGTTCAATAGTAAATAGTTGAATAGAAAAGCTTTTGGCTGTTAGCCATATGTTCTTCCCAACTATTCCCGACGTTCTTGCAGAAGTCAGGGCCCCGATCAAAGCGTTAGGACAGTTTTCTTCTCGAAAATTAGTTTAGCCCTCTTCTCTATGTTCCTTCGACAATCAGTTTGTAAAGAGAAGGTATGAGTGAATGAACCTTTAATAAAGATGCTTACCCGTAGGGCGCTTTTAAAGCGTTCATCTTTTTAAAGTTTGAGTGAACGAAATAACTGACACTTTACAAATCTGTCTTGTCAGGCGGTTTGCTCCACTTTGATAAGACAAAGTGGAAAGAGAGGTTCTTATCAAGGAGGAAGCAACAGGAAAAGGAATTGGGATTGCCACAGCTACTTCGTAGCTTCGCAATGACAATACTCTTTGGATAGATTCCAAATCAAGTCCCTATGGGATCCCGCCTGGGATTTGGAATGACAAAGGGGAGGAGATTGTCATCGCGAGCATTAGCGCGGCGATCTCGAGATTGCTTCATAGCTTTGCTTTTCGCAATGACGAAGAGTTAGCAGGTTGTTCCTCGTTCTGTTGTTCTCAAGTCAACTGATGACTTTTTTGGTTCTTTGACACAACTATCGTCTACAACAATCTTATCTTTTTTGATTGAAACTATGCATTTACTATCAATCAATAGATCTTTGGTAATATTTTTCAGTGATTTAGAGTCAACATAAAGCCTGGAAAGCTTAGCGGAGGTAAAATCAACTGTAAAATCATTGACCCGACCGAGATAGAGACCACTCAAAGTATAGACTTTGTTTTTGATAATCGAAACTTTTTGATCCAAAACGCTTTTAATCCGGACTATTTCATCAATCTCACCTAAGGTATCATAACTAGGAATCAGAATAAACTGTTCATTGAAGCCCAAGATGTCTTTCTCGGCCAATGTTTTCAATTTTCCTTTGCCAAATCCCTCCTTGATGATAAATCCCAAAAATCGTCCATCGTCAGGGTTGATAACCACATCATGAATAGTCCCGACCAGCAAACCTTCATGGCGCAGGATAACTTTATTAGTTTTTAGCTCAGAGACTAATTTTTGCATGACGCTACTATTATAGCGCAAAATTTAGCTTCGAGGCCTGTCTTTTGCAATTATTATTTTGTAGAGCCGTGGCCATTCCTTCATAAACGCTTGTGATACAGTCACTTAACTTTGCAATAGTCCCAATCTCCACATAGATGAGTACTCGCTGGGGTAGAAATAATCGTACCCCTAAAGCTGTCTATTGATGTACGGGTAATGTTAGTGCAAACACCAGTAGTCCCGTCTGCATAAGAATCACGATAATAGGAAGAGTGGGCGGGAGAGGTTGTGAAAAATATTTTTTTGGCAGGAAATACATAAGTTGTATTTGCAGTATAGTCTGGATAAGCTGGCCAAGTGTCTGCACTAGGATTAGTGGCATTACAATCATTTACCCCATCATAATAATAAACGATCTTGCCTACCGTACTGGCATAGCTGTCTTGATATCTTGTACAGTTACTCGCTGTTAGTTGTGTTGGGTTACCGCTTGAATCCGCATAAACAATATTTGTGCATCCTGTCCCACCATTAAATCCAATAAATTTTCCTACAGATGTTATTCCATCACTTTTATAAACATATGGCGTATTACCAAAGCTTGCCCGATTATCCCATATATATTGCTGGCCAGCGAATAGAGTATCGCTCATACTGGCTGCATCACTATTTGTACCGATACGGGCAAGAATTGTTGTCTGATTTGCCGCTGTTGCATCACCAAAAGCTGATGAATCGCCTCCTTGAAGATAAAAGTCACTAATTGCTTCTCTCTGTGCCGAAGTTAACAAAGGACAAAAAAGTATCACAAAAAATATTATGACTTTTATGAAAGTTTTTCCGATACCTATGTTTGTACACATGCTTTAAGCTCGGGATATAAATTAAAAAAATCCGTGTCAGTCGAATATTGATATTTATCGGTAGTAAAACAATAGTTCATAAATTTCTTGAGATATAAAGTACTGACCGCTCCATAATTTGGCACGAAATTATCAAGATCTGCTAGATTCATCAAAGAAGATTTCGTCGGTTTGATATAGCTATCACTGCCGGCGCAAGTGTTGAAATAACCGATATTTTCGGGATTCGCCTTGGCGATACTGCCCCACCATTTCTCAGCTGTTGCTTTATCGGGTGCACAGTTTGGCCCATCTGGTGTATGCGGAGCGCCACCAGCCTTTGCTATTACATATTTTTCCTCGTCCTTCAGTCCAAAGGCATGACCCAGCAAATGGTCAAAAAGATAGCCTGTCGCTGTTGACTCGGATTGTGTTATTGATTTAGGTATACTAAAAAATATCCCGCTATTTGATAGTCTGGCTACGTTTGCCCAAGATTGAAAATCTTGTCTAGATAAAACTATTACTTTAAAACGCCCTAAATCAAGACCTGTCAGCAGATTGTTTAGCTTTTCATTACAATGTAAGGTGGGCTTACGTTCACTCTCGGTTATAACCTGGCAATTTCCTTGATTTGTATAAATTTTATAGGAATTAATATTATCAAATGTTTTCCAAGGTTCTACCCGCTTCATTTCATATTCCAACGCATCAACATCTTTCAAGAAATTTCCTTTAGATTCATATTGGTCAGAAACAAAAACAAGATTTAGACCTCTTTCTTTAACATTATCAGGCTTGATAAAGGTTGGTTTAGAATTTTTTTCTAAGTAAGGGAGCTTTATGTCAGTAAATTTAGTTAACAAAAAATTGATTACAGCAAAAGCTATTACGATTATAACGCTTAATACCAAGAACCAAATTACAACTTTTCTAATTTTTTTTACAGTGTGCTTCATAGTTATTTTACCTTACATGCCCCGGTTGAAGAACCATCGACTCCACATGCCCCAAAGGTATAATCAGTCACTGTATAGCTTGTCATTGAACTTGAGCTGGTATGGCAAGTAGAATCAGCATAATGTCTATACGATCCGTATGTATGAGATGATGCCGTTGCGTCAGTTACGATATATGTGCCACCATATCTTTTGTATATAGTAGTAGCATTGTTACCTGTGCTTGAAATATACATAGTTCCACCACAAGCGCCAACGGAATAGTAAACATCTTTTCCGGTACCATTATAGGTACTGGTATCACAATCCGCAGCTGTTAACTGATAAGGATCACTACTGGCGTTCGAGTAAACCATATTGGTACAGGCAATCCCACCACCATTAAAACCTAGGAATTTACCAAGTGAAGTGGTGCCATCATTTTTGTAAACATATGGGGTATTACCAAAACTGGCCCGATTGTCCCAAATATATTGCTGTCCGGCAAATAATGTATCGCTCATACTAGCCGCATCGCTATTTGTGCCAATACGACTTAATATTGTCGTTTGATTTGCTGCTGTCGCATCGCCAAAGGCAGAGGCATCATAACCGTCAAGGTAGTCGGCATTCAAGCCCCCGACCATTGTAGAAGCAGTGGTATGTACGCCATTTCCGATTATAGTCCCGGTCAATGTGATATCACCATTTGTTATTTTTAAATACCCTGAGTCTAAGTTAACAGTAGAGTCTGTTTTAAACGAGAGTGTGCCAATTCCATTTTCTTGCAGACTTAAAATGCTTTGGCCGTCACCAAAATCGAAGATCCGCATCGTATCATAATATGAGCCATTATATCCTCCGAATATATACATTTTGTTATTATAGACTACTGATGTGTGATAGTATTTGTCATTGCCTGTGTCAGCCGTCCCGGCTGACCAGCTCCCTGCAGCTAAATCATAAATGCGCAAGGTATTTAAAGCAGCCGACCCATTGTAACCACCGTAAACATACATTTTATTATTATAAACCTCCGCACTGTGAAAAGCCCTGAGAATACTAGCATCGGCGGTACCGCCAGACCAAGAGTTTGCAGCGAAGTCATAAATACGCATTGTATCTAGATAGGTTCCATTCATTCCACCAAAAACATACATTTTATTATTATATACTACTGCTGAATGTTCGTACTTCGTATTGCCCGTGTCCGCCGTCCCTGCGGCCCAAGTACCGGCAGCAAAATCATAAACTCTCATTGTGTCCAAATATGTTGAACCGGTATATCCACCGTACACATACATCTTCCCATTATATACAACCGCCGAGTGACCTTGTCTCACATTTCCAGTATCAGATGTACCTGCGGACCAACTCCCCGTTTCAAAGTCATAGATACGCATTGTGTCAAGATACGATGATCCGTCATAACCGCCAAAGACATACATTTTATTGTTAAATACGACAGCAGAGGCAGAATTCCTAAAATTCCCCGTGTCCGCTACACCAGCACTCCAAGTACTAGTAGAAAAATCATAGATACGCATCGTATCTAAAGAAGAACTATTATAGCCTCCGAAAATGTACATCTTGTTTTTATAAACCGTTGATACTTGTCCGTCTCTTGCATTGCCAGTATCAGCCGCTCCAGCTGACCATGCCGCTGTAATATTAGACATTAGATTTTTGTTAATTGTTAGTGGATTTGAGCTACTTGTAGAATTTAGGTAAGTACCATTGTTAACATAGAACGTGTCTGATATTCGCCCATTCCCGTTAACATCGAGTTTTGTTGTCGGATTTAGAGTCCCAATACCGACATTACCGCCATCGATATAGAATTGGCTAGCGACCATTTCCATAGGTCTAAGCGCATTATTAGCATCATTTACAGAAAAAATGGATACTCCAGTTGCTAAATCTATAGGTCCTCTTACCAAAAGATTATTATCAGTAGATGTACGTGCCTCAAATATGCCTTGAGGACTCGTGGTTCCTAACCCCAAACGAGCATTCGTATAATCATAATAAAAATTTGAATTACCCTGAGCCAAAACGCCTAGTGCTCCGGCATAAAGAACAGAGCCAGGAGTAGCTGAGGTTATTGAGCTACCTATCCCGATACTAGCAGCGTCATCTGTATAAGCTAACGTTTTTCTTGTCGGTCCGGTAGTCTGCGTAATATATAGGCGGCTGCCATCCCATTCAACGGCTCCGGCTTCCGCAGTCGTCATATTCGTACCGGCAGTGAATTTAAGGGGAGCAGTACTTGCCGAAGTAGTGCCCGCAGCGAGATGAAGCTTACCCGTCGGCACAGTGACACCGATGCCAACATTGCCAGTAGTGTCAACCCTCAATTTCTCAGACGAATTGACACTAATAGTAACTGGACTATTAGAAATAGTCGCTATGCCAGCAACTGACGCGTTAGTGAAGTATTTCGCCCGAACAGTGCCGTCATCAGCAATATATTCAGCTCCCGAACCATTTTGATAAAGATAAATAACTCTGCGGCCTACAACACTTGGTTGAGGGTTATTTGTCCCTATCCCCACGTTACCCAAAGAATTTATAGTAAGTCTATTTGTCCCCCCGGTTTGAAAATTTGCTACCGCTGAAGTATTCGAACCTGGTGCCGCTACCCCCAAAGAAGCGTCATCTGTGGTATCAGAGTATGTAGATGTCGAATTGTCATTAAGAGTTGTCAGCAAAAGGTAGCTACCAGTATCGCCTGCGACCGTACGATAAATTTTCCTTGCTGTAACGGCTGAAGGTCCCCTGGGAATGTTCGAGAGAGGCACAGTCTGGCCAGTGGTAAGTACGCAAGTTATCTGGCTCGAAGCTGTTCCCGCTGTTGTTTCTCCCCCTGCCACAGTGACATAAGTAACAACGTAGCTGTGTGTACCGGGCGTACAACTTCCGCCGGCAGTAGGCGTCCCTGCCGTCAAGGCCCCCGGTGCATCCAAAGCACTAAAGTTTTGGTTACCTATAATATCAAGACCACCTGTGGTTCGGAGGCCATGCCCGAATGTTAGAACGTTTACATTTGAATATGCCTCAACAGCTCCAACGGTCGGGGCCGCTACGAATGATGGCATGCTTGGGCCATAGCCATAGAGCGTTATCGGGCCTGGAGTCGTCGCCGTAGCAACATAAATATCGAGATAAATATTACCTCCAGCGCCAGCGCTTGTCCTCGCTTTGCTCACCACCCCCTGATTGTATGCTGAATACCTAGTTTCTTGTATTGAACCGGTGATGCCGTAACCACTCACATTGAATTGCAATTCCACATCGGTCTGTCTATTATCATACGCACCCTTTATTCTGATTGTCCCTCCTGCCATACCTGTCGAAGAAACGATTCTATACCACCCTACTGTTGTCGGAGTAAACGTCACCGTTTTTTCAGTAACTAATCCACCCGTCTGAATATCTCCGCCAAAATAGTTAGCCCCTCCGGCTGAATAAATAGAATAGTTGTTGTCTGCTCCTGTTGGCGTATTTACATATAGACCGTAATTGTTAGTAGCAGTACCAGTAGAACCGGTAAATGAGCCTGTAGAGGTAATATACATGCCGTATTTATTAATTCCATCAGTCGTAGAGTTTGTGGCTAAATTTTCATAATAGCCAGCATACTGAGAAGCAGTTACGGCAGCATTCGAAATATATGAATGAAGGCGACCGGTTGGAGAAGTTGTGCCGATACCGACGTTGCCAGCAAAGTAGTTTTCATCCCCTGGATTAGACTGGTATACACCATATGAAGTAGTAGCTTTTGTAAGATTACCAAGGTATAAACCATACGCAGTAGTGCTAGTTATAGCACTTGGTAAATCCTCAACTTTTAACGCATAGTAAGTGCCGACAGTGCCTTCACCAGATACCGCTAGCCTTTCGCCTATACCTGTTGTTATAGTCCCTGCACCGCCGGAAACTGTACCTGTCTCTAGATAATTATCAAGGCCTATACCTAAAGTAACAGTCCCAGCAGCACCTCCACCACCACTAACGCTAACCTTGTTTTGACCCCCCGTCAATTGACCGTGTGAAGAACCATTATAGGCCCATGCGATATTTGCGCCGCCTACAGTGTATGTACTGCTTGTGTTCCCGGTGAGTCTAAATTCATTGTACAAACCATAAGTACCATAAGTTGAGCTTCTATTGCCACTTGAGATTGTATAGATATACGAATTAATTAAGTTTGGTGAAGTATTATTACTGACTAAATTTGACATAATTCTTTTTGAATCAGATCCGGCAGATGCACTTCCGACAGTCAATAGAGTATCAGGCGCAGTATTCCCTATACCTACTAGCCCGCTGCTATTAATCACCATCTTCGTCGTTCCCCCTGTCTGTATATTTGCAACCGCGGTGGTATTGGAGCCCGGAGCAGCTACGCCCAGGGAGCCATCGGCTGTGGTATCAGAATAGGTAGTTGTGGTATTGTCACTTATCGTTGTTAGAAATAGATAGCTGCCTGTGTCTCCGGCAACAGTACGATAGACCTTTCTACCTGTAGTGCCGGCAGGTCCTATAGGAATAGCTGTTAAAGGCACGGTTTGGCCAGTTGTGAGAACGCAGGTGATCTGATTTGAGGTAGTGCCTCCTGTTGTTTCGCCCCCACCAACAGAAGTAAATGTTACCTTATAACTGTGGGTTCCTGCCGTACACGATCCACCAGATGTCGGTGTTCCTGCAGTTAGTGCTATAGGAGCGCTCATTGCCGAGAAGTTTTGAGAGCCAACAATATCCAGTTTCCCAGTCGGACTCGTCGTCCCGATGCCAACGTTACCATTAGGTATATATATACTACTTACTGAATTGTCAATATTTAAGACATCCTTATTCGCTAAGTTCCTAAAAATAACATCGCCTTCTGCCGCCTCTGGTTCTATGAATATATTATTATTTGACGATACATACGGGAATTGCCACCAGTTAGTTGCCCCACCCGCTGTCAGATTGATGCGAGTAGCTCCCGCAGAAGATCGAACTGCTAAACCAAAGTTATCCCCAGCATAAATATCTAACTTCTGCCCCGGCCCCGTCGTCCCAATGCCGACGTTGCCGTCAGCCAGAACCGTAATAGCTTCTACTCCAGCCGCAGAGACATGGAATGGTTTGAGGGTAGAACCTGTTGCGGTAGTGACATTTAACATATAACCTGTACCGGTGTTACTTGCGGTATCGGTTAAGTTAAATAAGTTATTGGTACTGGTAGTCGCTCCATAGGTAAAGGTAGAAGTATATGAACCCATAGTAGATAGAGCCATATTACCGGTAGGATTAATCAGATTATTCCAGGGAAGAGAGCCGACAATAGCACTGTCTGTATAGGCAATGGTTTTTCTGGTTGGTCCTGATGTTTGAGTAATAAATAGGTTAGTACCATCCCATTCGACGGCTCCTGCTTCGGCGGCAGTCATATTGGTCCCTGAGGTAAACTTGAGAGGAGCAGTGCTAGCGGCTGTAGTGCCGGCTTTGAGATGTAAGACACCGGTTGGAGAGGTAACACCGATGCCGACGTTGCCAGAACTGCTATTTAATAAAATTGGTGCACCATCTGCACTCAAAGACAGACTAGTCCCTCCTTCAAATAAAATAGAGGCTGTCTTTAGGACGTCACTACCATTGACCCCTTGTAGCTGTAATTCAGACCTTTTACCGTACCCTCCTCCGGTAGCAGTGTTATATATGGATACGATGGGACGATTAGCATGTGAGCCAGCATCATTTTTTTGAATATCAAGGATATTTGTGGGGCTAGCCGTCCCAATACCGACGTTGCCGTCACCACGGATATACATAATATTTGTATTGTCTGATTTTCTTATTTGCATTGCAGCATCGCTTGAATTAGTTCCTGCATCAACCAAAAGGCCCCACGAGCTGCCAGTCGTTGTGCCCCCAAATATTGTGGTCGCCCAGTTAGCAAAACTAGCGGGGGCTACAACCATCAAAGTATAACTTGGTGCCGTAGTCCCGATGCCTACATTGCCTTGGTCAAAAATTGCTGCATAATTATTTGTTGCTCCCGAAGCAGTGGCATATAAGCCGTAGTTTGTGGTTGCTCCCGACCCATTAGCCAATGCCCTTATTCCATAATTTGCGCCCGTTGTTCGAGAAATTGTACTTTCAAGCCCAACATCATTTGTAGAGTTGCTTGTAGAAATATTTAATTTTCTTGTACCTGGAGTCGTATTTCCAACCCCAACATTTCCTTGGTCAAATATCGCCGCGTAATTATTTGTAGCTCCCGAGGCTGTAGCATAGAGACCGACATTAGTTGTTGAAGTTCCAGTTTTTGCAAAATAACCCGCGTAACCAGTTCCACTGACTGCACCAGATTGGTCGACTCGGATACCCGAGTAGCTTGCTGTAGTGGTAGCGTCAGTAATTTGTAATCTACCTGTTGTGGTTGGTGTCGTACCTCCAATGCCCACATTGCCACCGACCGAAAGATTGTTCACAAGCCGAGCATTAGCATCCTCTGTCTCGATATAGTGAGGATTGTAAGCATAAGGAATAGACCCCCCATTTATTTGAACCCCCGTTAGGTAAACTTTCGAAGCATATGTGTCATCATAAGGCTTTAAGATAACCCTTGCTTGATAAGTAGGCGTGGACTTTGCTCCTACTTCCGCTCCAGCACTCCAATTGGCAGTATCTGCAAACGGTCCGAGCGGACCCCATTTGACCACCTGCCAATTGTTAGTATTACCCGTTACCAATGAGGGACCACCCCATCTATAAACGGCTTTTCCGTTTGAATCATATACTTCTATTTGAAGATAAAAATTCTTGTTACTTGGCGAATTTGTAACCAAGACCTCATATGATCCGCTTATTGCTTGGTTCCCTGGAATGGTGAAGTAATTTGAATTGATGCAGCCATTAAAAAGGTTTTCGCATTTGACTGCTTTCGTGCTTCTGGAAGCTATGGCGGCAATCGTATAGTTTTCCCCTGTCTGAGGCTGTGCGGGATAGCCTTTCAAATTCTGCCAACCGATTGGCAAGTAAACTCGAACTCTATTATTAGCTTGGTCGACCGCAACAATTTTTAGATTATAGTTTGCTAAAGCAGCGGTGGGTGACCCAGTAAAGACAATATATTTGCCAACCAAATATGGGTCAGAATAATCTATACCCGTATCGACTAGATAAGCGTAGGTATTGGAGGTTGTCCAAGCACTTTCATCCCAAGTATCTATCGTTAAACCGGCTTGGGTATTGATAATAGAATCTGTAACCCCCGGATTACTTGTGCCCCAACCCGTCCAACCATTTTGGCCGTCAAGGAATCGAGAGTTAGGTACAAAGTTATTGACAATCGAATTATTTGTATCCGTAGAACTTAACAATGAGCTACCATTCCAATAAAGATTTCCCGAAACATTATACAATTTATCAGTAACCGTTGATGGAGCAGTTGTTTGTTGCAACCTCACCACACCATTTACATCAAGTTTCTCGGCTGGCGAAGTGGTCCCTACCCCAACCTTGCCCGTACCATTCGGGCTTAGTGTGATGTCACCATTACTGGTGGTATAAAAATTGATGCTGCCCGTGCTTTCAAAGTTACCAGCTGAGTCAAATCGGCCAATCTGGGTATTGTTTGTAGAAAAGGTAAGCGAATTTGCTCCCGTCGTTATTAGCTGCAATGCACCGCTTGAAAGTGTTCCCAGGTTAGTAAGATTTTTTACATTCAAGGATATGTCATTCCCGGACGTCGTAGTTAAAGAGTTTGTACTCACGGATGTGCTCGCAGACACCGTTGTAAACGCACCAGAATTTGGTGTAGTGCTTCCAATCGCCCCAGGTACAGCCCAGGTATTACCTAACAAAGTTTGAGAGTTCAGGGCGCTTGGAACCGAACCAACAGGATGTCTCGGCGTCATCTCTGCATCCGTATCGACTTTTACTCCTAGATAGATGTCACTATAGGTAGAGAAAAGTGCTTTAAACCCTGTTGGGTTGGAAGAACCGACCTGGACACTAAAGATTCCTCGAGCATCTGTAGTGACACTCTGGGTCTCAGTCCATTTACAGTGGCCTGTACAGCTTGTAACATATGGATCGAGAGTGGCGTCATCAAAAATTGAGAATCGAATCGTCTTCGTTTGGCTCGCAACACCAAAACCACTGGCATCAGTTAGCTTGCCTTGGAAATTCACATAATCATATGATGCTGCTTCTGAACTATTTGAGTTTAATAAACCAATTGTGAGGCAAAGCCCGGCAATCAGAGAGACCGCAAGTACGCCAAAGAATCTAAACTTCAGCAGTTGTTTGAGTGTTCTGATTTTCAGAATTTTTGTCAAACCCCCCACCTCTTTGTGTTTATTTTTACAAGATTAATTATACCACAAAAGAGCAGTTCAATAGTAAATAGTTTAATAGTGAAATGGTTAAAAAAGCTATTAGCTTTTGGCTGTTAGTTATTAGCTTTCTCCCAACCATCCCCGACGTTCTTGCAGAAGTAGGGGTCCTAGCCAGAGCATCAGTGAAGTTTTCTTCTCGAAAATTAGTTTGGCCTTTAGGCCTCCATTTTGAGAAAACTAAAATTATTAGGTAATCCTAAAATTTTAGTTTTTGATAAAGGAGTTCTAATTTTCTTGATTCTTTGGTACCTTTCTTATCAAGAAGAAAGGTACAGAGAAAAAAGAAGTTATTTGTATAGATTCCCGCTTTCGCGGGAATGACAGGGAGGATGAGATTGCCGCGCTCTACTCGCAATGACAATACTCTTTGGATAGATTCCAAATCAAGTCCCTATGGGATCCCGCCTGGGATTTGGAATGACAAAGGGGAGCTGGATTCCCGCCTTCGCGGGAATGACAAGGGAAGAGCGAGATGACGAGAAAAAAGATCCTTCGACTACGCTCAGGATGACAGAAAGAGGGTTGTCATCGCGAGAATCAATGACTCGTGGCGATCTCGAGATTGCTTCATAGCTTCGCTTTTCGCGATGACAAAGCAACTACTTATTTTTATGTTTTTTTAACCTTGGCCGAATGAACGAAAGAGTAATAAAAACGATAATAGTTATTAGACCGATAATAGCCAAGATTGTCGATGAAAATTTGAAAAAATGAGTAGTTTTTGTCACGACAGGATCGCCGGGATAATTAGCGATAGTTAACTCTGCTTTGTATAGACCAAATAAATAAGGGTTGTTCAGTTCTTTTTTGATAACCCTTTTTGTCTCTGGAAGGACATAATAGCCTTCAATGTTTTGTTTAGAAATAACCTTCCCAAAAATATTTTTGACCATTATTGTTCCAGTCGGCTTCAAATATGTTCCCTGAGGTGATTGATTATACTTCGCCAAATTACTCTGAGTAACTTCAAGGTCCGTCTTTGCACTGAACGGATTACCAATGACTTTGAAGCTATCCAGCTTACCAGTTCGAACTTCCCCCTGCCCAACATTCAACAAAAAGAGTGTCCCCACCTGACCAGTGGCGATTGCTCGTGAACCAGTAGCGTCTGATTCTTCAGGGACTAACCTAAAAAAAATCGCTCCAAAATATCCACCTGAGCTCGCCGATATCGGTATCCCTATTCTGAATTTGTACTTTCTGCCTTCTCCGGCAGGTAAAATAAATGATTTTTCGCTTAGAGTGGCAAATTTCTCAAAACTATTAGCTTTATCATCGTTGTAGAAAACTAATTGTCCATCTACACCCGTCATTTTCATTGAGGATACTTCGACTGCTATTTTTTCATCTTTGGTCGTTGGGTTGATGACATCAATCGTTCCTTCTTTGACATCTCCGAGATTCATTTTTTCTTCATATTTAAGCGGCGCAACTTGCAATGTATTTTTTATTTCGGTGGCAGCAAAAGAACTGATCGGAACTACTAGACTAAATAAAGCGAAAAAAAGTATTTTTTTCATGAAATATATTTTACTTTATCTGTCTCTTCATTGGTAGTTATTATTCTGAAAGCTGAATCTTTTGTTGTTCGAGATTTATGCTGAGGGCTATCTATATTTTAAACTTCTCACCCTTTCGGGCTCGAAGAATATATATTTAACATTCGAACGTTAGTGAGGACTATTAATCCTCCAAACTTCTCCCGCCAGGAGTCGGGCAAGCAGCTCCGCTTCGAAGAATATTGTTCGAGCCCCAGACGGGGTCCCGTAAGGAGAGCAGAAGCGACGAGAACTAATTATTTAGACTTCTCACTTCGTTCGAAGAATAAACATCGTTGACTTTTTGCCTATAGTCTACTAGAATGTAGCTCCAAAACAAAACTACTAAAACAAAAAGGAGGAGCTACCTTCTTTTTTAATTGTTTATTTTTAGGAGAGGATGTGAAAAAAATAATCCTGTTTTTTGTTTGTTGTCTTGTTTTACTGTCCGTTTTATTTCCGATAAGTCTTTTGGCTAAAAACCAGGATAGTCAAACAGTTACGATAACAGCAACCGTTGATTACACAATCACTGGGGCCGTGAAAAACAACATCGTTCACGCAGAAACCAATTGGGAAAGCGGTCTTTGGTTAATCAAAAACGATAATAGTTTTGTGGTCTTGGGAAGATTCTAAATATATCATTCGAGGCCATAGGCCGAGAATTAATGTCTTTGAATGTTGCAGATTTCTCACTAACGTTCGAAGAATAACTATCGTTCGAGCGAAGCGAGAACTATAAGTCTTTCCAAGGTGCTTCTTTCTTTTTTCGGCTGAAGTCTTTGAGCTGGCGTTCTCTTTCCCTTGCCTCGTTTATATCCGTAAACTCTTCAGAATATTTCAATGCCTTGAAGCCATGCTTGCTTGTAAATTTTGACCCTTTACCCATCCGGTGTTGCTCAAGTCTTTTATCAAGATTATAAGTGATGCCGGTATAATATAATCCGTCATTACATTCCAAAATATATACAAACCAATGCCATTTGCTCATAGATTTATGATAGCAAACTTCTCACTTCGTTCGAAGAATAGTTTTATTGTTTGAGGCTGAAAGCCGAGAACTATTTGGTTGCAACTTCTCACTAAAGCTCGAGAGATATAGGCCTATCGTTCGAGCGAAGAGAGAACTACTTAGCTTTAGACTTCTCACGTTGTTCGAAGGATAAAAATATATTGTCAAATGTATTTTATTGTTCGAGGAATGAAATGACGAGAACTAATACTCTTGGACGTTGAAAACTTCTCACTACGTTCGAAGAATAATTTCATTGTTCGAGGAGCATAAGCGACGAGAGCTAAGAGCTTTGTTTCTTGAGCCTTTTTTTCTTTTTCTTGCGAATAACCACAGCTATTAGAACAATGAGAAGTATGACAACAACGATTAGCCACCACGGAATTACTAAAAATCCGGCAGAGGCGGTCAGGCTCTGGTTTAGGCCATAAGTTAAATTTAGATTACCTTTGAAATAGCCAAATTGCCACCAGGCCGGTGTCCATTTGTTTTCAAAAAGACGTATACTTTCCGGCAAAACATTACCATTTTCCGGATTGACCGTTTGTGTGCTAACCCTTTGACCCAGAATATTCTTAACCTGTATATCACCTTTTGGCTTGAAATGAATATTCCCATTGTTTTGGATCCTGGTCGTAAAACCCACATTCCACGCAAAACTTGGGTTCCACTCTTTTTTGCTCGTTTTCTTGCCTTGGTCGTCTGTTGTTTCGTTTGTCTTCCATAGATGAATTTCTGGCATGAAATTAAAGTATTTTTTGGTTTTAAAAGAAGCGACCGAGCCTTTTTCAGCAATATTGCCAGGAACTTTAACCAAAATCAGTTGACCAACCTTGAGGTTGGTTGAAACTTTTGCCTCTCCCTCTTTGACATCATTTGGTGCCTTGGTTGAGAAAAACAAAACACCATAGTGACCGCCTGGTTCAGCATCTGCTGGAACGACGATTTGATACTGAACTGCTCGAAGTTCTCCGACAGCAAGGTTGATTGGTTCAGGGGAAAATTTTATCCAGTTTGACAGAGAAAATTTGCGGTTTGGATCTGGTTCAAAAAAGGCTGGCTGGCCAGTTTCATCCTTTGAAGCAAAATCAGAGACTTGTGGGTAGAGAGTAACAGCTGCTGGATTATAATCGTTCACTTTTACGATCCCGCTTGCGGTTTGTCCTTTTTCAATCGTGTATTCGACAACTGGCGGTCCGACAGTGATTCCCGAGCCAGGAGTCGACTCAGCTGAGTAAACTTTTGGGACAAGTGTAGTTAACAATAAAACTGCCGTAATTAGCAGAAGTAGTCTGTATAATAAAAGCTTTCTTACTTTGGTCATTAAAAATTACCCGTCATCAATAATGTGATGGTGTCAGCATACGAACCAGCCGGCGTAGATGCCGAGATCGCTGCCTTAAATGTAACCGTCGAGGTCTGGTTGGTTACTCCGGTAGGACTACCATAAGTAATGAAAGACTGTGCCGTTCTTTGCAATTGACCAACTCCATTCCCAGACGTATTGTAGGGAGATGAAATCGTTGGACTGCCCGTACCTGTCGTCCCTTGAGCCCCATAGCCCTCTGTTCCAGCCGATAGAGTAGCTGTGCCAGATGTAATGTTTTTTGTCGGAGCCGATGATTTATAGAGACCCCCGACTGTCCCATTTCCTTGATCTTGAATTGTTACCGTATAGCCCCCGGCTGCATTTGTCCCCATCGTCAAGGTAACTGCTGAGGTGCTAGCCACAGCACCAGTCGTCATCGTTCCAAGCGAGGCAGAATTGGTTGACAATTGAAAAGTAATCGAGGGATCGACACTGGCACTGACTACCACTTGGTCATCCGTCGCTATTGGTACCGCGATACTGCCAGTATCACCAAATGTTCCGTTGATTGTAATTGTTTTTGAACCGCTTGTATTTGGATTTGTAATTTGCTTATCACCGGTGGTTCCTGAAGTAGCGTTTGTACCAATCTTAATTGTGATAACAGAACTTGCTGCAACAGCAGACGAACCGTTTGTGAAAGTCAGAACGTTTAGGTTTGCACCGGAGAAAGCCGCTCCCCAGGTCGTGCCAGTCGGTGACGCTGCCAAGGTTACATCACTCCCATCATCTTGTAAATCTACATCTGTGTAATCTATTCCTGATTGGCCAACAAATCCATTGGCTGTGCCGTCAGGAAATGTAACGACAAGCGTTGCTGCCCCGGCTATACCTGTCGGGGTTGTAAAGACTAACGTATGGTTGGACAGAGTTGATACTTTTATTCTGGTCATTGTATCAGAGAGAGTTGAAAGTGAAGCTGCTTGAGCGTGCGGTATCGAGACAAACAGCAAAGATAAGGCCAAAATTATACTTAAGAATTTTTGGTAATTTTTGTTAAATTGTGTTTTTATCTTACTCATTTTCTAAAAGTTCCCCGTGGCTAAAAAAGTTAGGGTATCTTGGTATGTACCAGCTGGAGTTCCGGCGGAAATTGCCGCTTTGGCCGTCACATTTGTGACATGGTCAGCCGATGTTGCTGAGGCATATGATGATATCGTGGTTGCAGTTCGACTTAATGACCCAACATCATTTGAGGTTTTTAGATAAACTGCAGCGATAGTCTGTGATCCTGAATTCACTGCTCCCTGGATACCATAACCTTCGGTCCCGGCAGCTAAGGTTGCCGTAGAAGTAGCAATTAGTTTCGTTGTGGCCGCTGATTTATAAAGTCCCGGGTTTGTCCCACTTCCCTCGTCCTGAACCGTAACAGTATAGCCACCACCAGCGGTCGTCCCCACCGTATAGGTAAAGGGGCCACAAGAAGCCACCGCCCCAGTTGTCATAACACCAAGAGCACAAGAGTTTGTCGATAAAGCAAAGGTAATCGACAAGCCTATATCAGCAGCGATAGCGATTTGATCATCGTTCCCAGTGGTAATCGGGACAGCAAAAGCGCCGGTATCTCCAAATGTTCCGCCAATTGTTATCTTGTAAGAACCGGCTGTTCCCGGATTTGTTATTTGAGCCGTAGGAATCTTGATCGTCGCCGCATGTCCGGCAGCTACTGTGCTAGATGCAGAGGCGGTAATAGTCAAGACATTGGTCGCATAACTAGCCGAAGTCACTGCATTGTCTGCCCCCCCATTATCAGCGATTGTTACCCCACTCAAAGACGCGCCCATCGTAAAACTAGATGATGGGAAGGTCAAAGTCACGGTGTTGGTATTGGCAATGCCGGTCGGCGTGGTAAACACAATAGTATGATTTGAAGTGGTTGAAATTTTTTGTCGCGTCATGGTATCAGATATAGTCGAGACAACCGCTGCTTTGGCTCCAGGAACATAGGCCATAAAAAAAAGAAGCAAAAACACCAAGATACTTATCAGCTTCTGAATTTTACTTCTTACCCTCACGCTTATAATCATTTCACTTTCTTTTTTATTTTTGTATTTTAATTATTCAATTTAGCAAGATAGTTGTCAACTATTTTCTCACCTATAATGACATTGTTACATAGTACGTAATAATACCGTCATAATAGCCACTAGTCTGACCACTAGATACATCTAATTTGTAACCAACAGAGGTGCTTGTCTCGGATGTCGTATATCCAACATGATTCATAATCGTCTGAGCAGTTATCGGAAAGCCAGCGTATTTGTTATTTGCATCGCTTTTTGTCGTTCCTGTTCCCCACCAAGTAGTATTTTTAGTAGCTGATGATGCAAAAACAGAAAAACCCAGGCCAACACCTGTCCAAGTTGCCGCATTGCCGCTGCCCGTCGGGTCCCAAGCTGTTTTGTCTGGAATGTCAGTACTACTATTGGTCGACAAATCCATGGTCGAATTAGCATCATTTCTCTTGACCGTGATCGAATATCCCGGAGCATCAGTTCGCACGTTTATGTCAGTCTGGCCAGTCACTGGTGTCCCGGCCAAAATATTTCCAAGTGCTACATCGGCATAAGAACTCCCTTGATAAATTCCTGATCCATTACTATAAAAACCAACAATCATACCGTTGCTGATCATGTATGGAAAACCCGGCCCCAGTTTGTAGTTCGCACTGGAGCCTTCCTTGATAAACGGCTCTCCGCCCGATGAAACTAAATTATAATTTGTGGATGAACCAACTCCACTGACAGAATTAATTTCAAAGGCATCCAGACGGTAATTTGTACTAGACATGGCACGAGACGTTACTGGGATGAACGCCAGACAAAGAACCATGATTACCAAACTAAAAGTATCTTTTACTTTCAAATCACCCACCGTTTATCTTAAATCTAATATTCTTAGTTGTTAGTGTTATTTGTTGACTGGTTATCGGTTGGAGCTTCAGCTGGCGGTTGACCTCGGAGGTTCTGGTTTTCTTCCGTTGTCAGATTTGGGTTTTCCTGTAACTTTTTGATGTTGTCGATTTCTGTTTTTGCGTCTGCGCTATCAGGAACGGCTTTCAAGTATATATTCATTTCTTCCAAGGCTTTGTCATATTCTTTTTTATCCTTATAGACTAAAGCCAAGTTATAGTGTGGATCGGCAAAATCTTTTTTCAGAGCAATCGCTTTATTGAAAAACTCTGCTGCTTTATCGGTGTCGTTCTTCGTTAGGTAAACCTGTCCAAGACCATTTACCAATACCGGATTGGTTGGCTCGAGTTTCAGGGCCTCTTGATAGCTCTTTTCTATCCAGTCTACTGCGCCAGTCGCATAGAGAGCAGCATTCCTGTAAATAATGATCATCCCTTCCCAATTTGAAACACTGTTTGGATTGGTATTGACTGCTAGTTTTCCTTGATCAATAGCGCGGGAGAGATAGTCTTGGATTTTTTTAATGTCCTTTTCTTTCTCAGATTTTTGATTTTCTAGATTTGCCTCGACTAGAAGTACCCTCGAAAGTGATAGTCGATACGTTTCTCTATAGCCGTTTTGATCGATAGCCTTTTTGAATAGTTTCTCTGAAGCGAGTAGATTTTCTGCCTTATCAGTTTTCAATAGAGCTTTTCTGTATGTCGCATCCGCCACATAGCTTTTGCCAGCAAAATAAATGCCATAAAAAGCCCCGACAAAAAGTAGTGCAAAAAAGACAGTTGAGAATACCTTTGCTTCAAGTGAAGCATTTTTTAGGTTTAGATCCTTGACATCATCATCAGTTACTTCTGATGATTTCCTAGCCATCCCAATCAAAGCCAAAGCGACCCAAAACACCAACATCAAAGAAAAATTGGAATAGTAGAAAAGACTCATAACTCCGACTCCCACGACTGCTGCCGTAGCCCCCAAAGTAACATACTTCATTCCTCCGTCTCTTGCTTTTTGATAATTGAAGAAACCGGTCACGGCGGCCATAATGATCAAGAATGCATAAGCGATCGTCCCCAAAATTCCTAAGGTGGCTCCATTTGTCAACCAGTCACTATGAGCCTTGTCATATCGGAATGACCAATTCTCTTGATTATTCATCTCAGCAGCACGGAATTTTGAAAAATCATAAGCATAGGTTTCTGGACCTGAGCCAAAGACCGGTCTTTCTTTGATTGCTTGCTTTACTTCAGCAATTGAGTTTTTGTTATCTAATGGGACTTCTTTTTGAAGATTTAGGCCAAAGTTAGCCGTGAAAATAAAAGCAAGAGAAAGTAAACCTAACAAGACCGGCATAGCAAGCCATCTCTTATCCGCCTTTTCATCCATAAATTGCATTACAATCATTACAATAGAGGCCGCCAGAATACCCCACCAAGCCGCCTTGATATTCACCAAAACCAAAAGAACAAAGAGTAAGACACTTGTCCCGGCAAAAGAGATACGTGCTTCATTATCTTTTCTCAAAGCCAAAGCTGCCGTGATAGGAATCACCGCCATGATATAGACGGCCAGAGCGTTTAAGCTGCCAATCGTATTGAACAGTTTTGATTTTGTAATATCAGAAGGCAAGATATACACCCCAAACATTTGCATAAAAGCAAAAATAGAGGCAACAATAGTTGACATTATGAGAGTTAAGACAACTCCCATGACCTCCTTTTTACTTCTAAGGTTGTTGGTAATAAGATAATAGAGGATGATAAAATAAAGAACTGTCAAAAAACTACCATCTAATCTGCCGTAAAAACCGATAATGCTAGTCAATGGAGAGATAGAGACTAATGATGCTATCAAATAAATTGCCCCAAAAATCAAAATCGGAACATCAAGTGGCGTTCTCCTAATATTAAAATCACGAGATATTACCATCTTCAGCATCCAAAGTATCAAGGCAACCAGAACAAAAATACCAAGGAATGTCTGCTTTGGTAACGACAATACATCATAAGTTTGTGGTGAAAAAACAAGCGGCAGAGCAAAAATCGTAAAATAAATAATCGCCTTTAGGACATAGTCTAACGGCTTTACTAGTTTATTTAGAAAACCCGGGTTCCGTCGTTGTCTCGTTGGAGTCGATGCTACATAAGGGTTGTGTTGCTGTCCATGTACATTAATATTGATTGAGTCCATTCCCACCTCTTTTTGACTTTAGATTGTCTTTTTTATTCTATCCCCAGTATAGTTTATGCTTTTTTTTATGGCAAGAAAAACTTCTGAAATCATTGACATATAGTCATTTTTGCAGTATTATTAAAAATCGCTCTGAAATTTAAGGAATAATACATGGAACTATCACCCAAACAGCAAATAAACGAACTGATCAAGACTAGTCAATCAATTTTGGTTGTCAGCCATGCTAATCTGGATGGTGATGCTCTAGGAGCGATGTTGGCACTTGACCGAGTTTTAACCAAAATGGGTAAAGAGGTCAGTCTCGTCACCAGCAACGATATCGACGATCTATATAAGTTTTTGCCAGGCATAAGCAAAATAAAAAGTGATATTTCAGGGACTCGTGATTTTATTTTACGCTTTGATACTACGAAGGTTCCTATCGAAAAACTCTCATATAACAAAGAAGAACCCTATGTAAATGTGGTTATTTCACCAAAATCGGGAAAAATAACTCAAAGTGATATCGAATATGTCCAGGGAGATTTTAAATTTGACCTGGTTTTTGTTTTAGACACTCCCGATGTTGATAGAATCGATTCCGTTTACGATCGACAAACCGAGCTTTTCTTTGAAACAGCAATTATTAACATCGATCATCACGCCGGGAATGAATATTTTGGAGCTGTCAATCTGGTAGACCTTACTGCAACCTCTACCTGCGAAATTCTAGTTTCTATTATTGAGTCATTTGGTGCTGGTAATTTCGATGAAGATGTTGCTACTTGTCTCTTGACTGGAATCACTTATGATACAGGTAGCTTTAAATATGTCAACACTACCCCAAAATCCTTAACCATCTCAGCTCAAATGCTCGCAGCTGGAGCCCGCCAGCAAGAAATAATCCAAAATTTGTATAAAACAAAATCGATTAACACCCTGAAGTTATGGGGAGAGGTCTTAACAAATATAAATTATAATCAGGAGTATCGATTTGCCTGGTCAGCTATTTCATATGGCCAGATGTTAGCAAATCAAGCGAGCATGGATGACATTAAAGCACTTCTGGATGAATTATTGACTAATGTGCCAAATACCGGCATGGTCCTAATCTTGGCAGAAACAGAGCAAAACAAAGTAAGTGGCTTGCTAAAATCAACTAATGGCTCAGACATTTTGAAGCTTGTCGAGAAATTTAGCGGATCAGGGAATGCTCACCAAGCTCAATTTGAAATCACAAAGACAACACTTAAGGAGGCCAGCGAAAAAGTTTTGGCTGAAATCAAAAACGCCCAAGGAATATTACTGGGTCTGCCAATAAATCAGTCCGAACCAAAACATGAGAAAAATAACACAGAGATTATTACAGAAAACGCTGAGGTTGTCATAGATAAATCGAAACCCGAAGATCCCATTTCAAAAGCGATTGAGTCAATCGACAGTGAGATAGAAGTAAACGGCGGTGAATTACCGTCAATTGATATAGAAGATACAAAAAACCCAGATCAACCGATGAAACCGCTTGGCAAAATATTGGAAAATCATCAACCGGGAACTGCTCTTGATATAGACGAAGAGAGAATTCCTTACTCTCCTTCAGAAACATCCGGTCTAGGTAATCAAAACGAAGAAATCAGAACCTGGAAAGCTGATCAGTAAAAAACTTATTATAATATGGATAACAAAGAGGGCATTTATTTAATTGACAAACCAGCCAACTGGACCAGTTTTGATGTAGTTGCAAAGGTACGCTCTGAGTTACGAAAGCAATCGGAAGCTAACGGCAAGGAGCCAATAACTAAAAGCAAGCTACGTGTCGGCCATGCCGGGACTCTGGATCCTTTTGCCACCGGTCTTCTAATTATTCTCGTTGGGACTAAAACAAAAAAGCAAAATGACTATATGAAGCTTGATAAGGAATATATTGCAACTCTTTTCCTTGGGGCAATCAGCACAACTGGCGACCCGGAAGGCATAATAACCTCTTTCTATCCTGTTATTCCGAACCCCTCTGTTTGTCATCCCCGCGTAAGCGGGGATTCAATCGGGGTAAACTCCGTCAAGGAATCTAGATCTCTCCATTTCAGTCGAGATGACACACAAACGAAACCTGCCATTACAAAGAAAAAAATCAATGAGGTTCTTTCCAGTTTTATCGGTGAAATTGAGCAAATACCTCCACAATATTCGGCAATCAAAATCAATGGTCAAAGAGCTTATGAATTGGCTCGCAAAGGCGAAAAAGTTGAACTCAAGCCTAGAAAAATCAAACTCTACGATATCGAGATTTTAAGTTATAAGTGGCCTATGTTAAAAATCCTAGTTAACTGTTCAAGCGGAACGTATATTAGAGCCTTGGCGGAAGATATCGGAAAGAGCCTTGGTTGTGGAGCTTATTTAACCGCCCTTCGAAGGACTAAAATCGGCAATTATTCGATTGATGATGCTAAAAAGATAGAGTCAATACAAATAGATCATTGAATTTTATACCAAAATAAGCTATAATAAGTTTAGAAAATAATAAAAAAGGAGTGTCTGTGGCCCTGAAAAAAGATGAAAAAGGAAAACTGATAAAGGACGTTGCTAGGAACCCAAAAGACACTGGGTCTCCTGAAGTTCAGGTTGCAGTTTTCACCGAAAAAATTAAGACTTTGACCGAGCATTTAAAAACTCATAAAAAAGATGAGAGTTCCCGTCGAGGACTTCTAAAGATGGTTAGTAAACGTCGTCGTCTCCTAGATTATCTAGCGAAAAAGAATAAAGATAGTTACGACGCGTTAATCAAAAAGTTAGGGTTAAGAAAATAGTGGAAACCGACGGCTAATAAATTTAACGCATCGATCACTCCCCGATAATTTCGGGGAGCAATTGGTTCATTAATAATAAATAAGTTGAATAGGAACCAGAGCAGGAGTTCTACAGTCAAAATTCTCTTATTGTCATCCTGAGGAATCCGTCAGGACGACGTGAGGATCTCTTTCTTAGGGATTGTCACGTCACTTCGTTCCTCGCAATGACAGAGCAAAGAGTGATCGACAAAGGAATTCTCACCCTGACTCCTATTCACACCGCTCCAAATAATTTTGGGGCAGAAGGGAGTTTTTATGAACTCAAAAAATGAAGTAAAAAGTTATGAAGCTGATTTTTCCGGAACCAAAATCTCATTTGAGGTCGGTAAGATGGGCTTACTCGCAGACGGAGCAGTCGTTGCCCGTTACAATGATTCAGTTGTTTTGGCAACTGCTGTCGTCTCGAAAAATATCAAGGAAGATATCGATTATTTTCCACTTACAGTTGAATTCCAAGACAAATGGTCCGCAACTGGGAAGATCTCAGGTTCCCGTTTTATCAAACGAGAAGGCCGACCTAGTGAACTTGGTATTTTGCGATCCCGCATGATTGATCGACCAATCCGTCCGATGTTTCCCAAAGGATATATGAACGAAGTCCAAATCATTGTTTCTCCGTTATCTCTAGATGGTACCATCGACCCAGCCGTCCTAGGTTTGAATGCCGCTTCTGCAGCTCTGATGCTGACTGGGGCTCCATTTGAAGGACCACTGGGGGCCGTCCGAATCGGGAGAATTGATAATAAATTTGTTATAAACCCAACTAACGAACAAATGGAAGCGTCAGAGATTGATATTTTGGTTGCTGGGACAAAGGATGCAATTACTATGATCGAAGGTGGGGCCAAGGAAATTCCGGAAGATGTGATCGCCGAGGCCTTGGAAATTAGTTTTAAGTCATTACAGGCTTCCAATAAGCTTCAGGAGGAGATGAGTAAAGACCAGAATATTAGTGCTCAAAAATACGATTTGAAATTACCAGACAAGGATGCCTATGATTCTGTTTTAAAATATTTAGAAAGTAAACTTGGCGACTCGATTCGTCACAAAGATAAAATTGCTCGAAATCTCCTGCTTGCTGAGCTAGAAGATATGGTTGTAGGTGAATTTAGCGAAAAATATGAAGAAGCTGACATCTCTGCCGCTTTTGAAAAGATTATCAAAGAAGAAGTACGACGCTCTATTCTCGAAGAAGGTATACGGCCTGACCATCGAAAGATGGATGAGATCCGTCCGCTTACTAGCGAAGTCGGCATCTTACCTCGAACGCACGGATCCGGCCTTTTCCAAAGAGGACAAACCCAGATTCTGTCTATCACTACCTTAGCCTCCCCTTCAAAAGCTCAAGTCGTTGAAAGCATGGATCAAGATTTCAACAAAAAATTTATGCATCATTATGTCGATACGCCAGCATCCTATGGTGAAACCGGTCGTCTTGGGGCTGGTCGCCGCGCTATCGGCCATGGCTTTTTAGCAGAAAGAGCAATTGAGGCTGTCTTGCCGCTTGAATCAGAATTCCCCTATACCATTCGGGTTGTATCTGAAGTTTTAAGCTGCAACGGCTCAAGTTCGATGGGCTCAGTTTGTGGTGCCTCACTTTCTCTTATGGACGCCGGAGTTCCTATTAAATCTCATGTTGCCGGGATTGCTATGGGCCTCATGACAATAGATGGGGATTTGAATAAAAAACATGTTATCCTAACCGATATTATGGGTGCCGAAGATTTTGCCGGTGATATGGATTTCAAGTCCGCTGGAACCAGATCTGGTGTCACAGCAATTCAAATGGATATCAAAGTCAAAGGTTTGACGATAGATTTCTTGCGAGAGGTAATGAAACGCGCCCATGTTGCCAGAATGGAAATTTTAGATGTCATGGACAGCGCGATCAAAGAGCCTAGGGCTGAGCTCTCTCAATATGCTCCTCGACTTACAACTCTTCATATCAATCCGGAGAAAATTCGAGAAGTTATCGGTAAGGGCGGTGAAGTTATTAATAAAATTATTGCCGATACTGGGGTTGAAATTGATATCGAAGATGACGGTACTGTCGTAGTAGCAGCAGTCGATGGAAAAGCTGCAGATGAGGCCGTTGCCATCATCAATGGGATTGTTGCTGAACCAGAAATCGGTAAAGTTTATGATGGCAGGGTAGTTAAGATTATGGATTTCGGCGCTTTTGTTGAGTTTATGCCTGGCAAAGAAGGCTTGGTCCATATCTCTCAGATTGCAAATGAACGGGTTGAGAAAGTAACTGACGTTCTCAAGGAGGGTCAAGAGGTGAAGGTAAAATTGACTGAGATCGATTCTCAGGGCAGGAATAATCTTTCAATCAAAGCCACTTTGTCAAAAAATGAATCGTAAAAAAATAAAACGATAAAAACAGCCGATATAAAGTTCGTAAAGCTTATATAGTAAAAGCGCTTACGATGTATTTCGTAAGCGCTTATTGTTTTACCAGGCTGGGCCTGACTGCAAAGTCAGGGTGATAGATAAAGAAATTGTCTCATTTCGATGATCGATTGGTACAAAAACATATAGCCTACACGAGCCGACCGACCAGCTGCCCATCCCGTAATTGCTGTTTGCGTTGATGATAGGTAGCGAGTATTGTTCTAGGCAATTCAGCCCAGGAAGATTTGTAGGATAGTTTTTTGTTTGATCGGCTGACGGAGTCACGTCGTCTGTCTGAATGTAGACACAATTGCTCGGGAGAGCTGAGATAACTGACGCCATCACATGCCAACCGTTGCCACTTCCCGTGGCGTCAACTACCGTAAACGGTCTCATCACTAATCCATAGCCATAACCGGTCTGTTCTACGGACAGGGGTGAAGTTGTTGTCATGTACAATGGCCCTGGCAATATTTCTGCCGTTGCTTTACTCGTTTTGCTAATTGCATATGCCGGCGTTACTATTAGCAAAGTGATAAAACAGGCCAGAACAATAGAAATACTGTAGAAACGATATTTTCCCAACTTATCCCCCTTTTCTAAGGTACAAAAGTAAATATACTATATCACTAATCTATTTGTTTGTCAATTGCTTCATCTAAAGCCACTTTCCATTACCACGTCTTAGTGCCACAATGGCAGTTTTTGCTTCGTATCAGTTCCCGGAAGTGTCTTTCTGAGTCTATCAAAGGAGAATAAATTCCACAAAGAACCTATTCTCTTTGAGATTCTGCGGCTAATACATCAAAATGACAAACAAATAGATTACCGCGTTTCACTCTTAATAGCTAGCAGTTCTCGCTAAAGCTCGAACGATGAATCTTTTTACTTTAGAACTTTATAGATTTTGTAAGCTCTACTCGTATCTTAGCGCATCAAGCGGATTAAGTTTTGCTGCTCTTTTGGCTGGATAGACTCCCGTCAGGAAACCGATTGTCACAGACGAGACAAAGATTATAGAAGTAAAAAGAATGGGGATTTGGAAAAGAGCAACTGCTTCTCCTCCAGCCCTGGTAGCAAGGATCCCAATTAAGATATTAACGACATAGCCAAGGACTAGTGCAATGCCTAGCCCAAATAATCCGCCTAAGCCAGAAATAATCGTTGATTCAGTCAGAAAGATCGAATAAACTTCACGGTCGGTCGCTCCCAGTGATTTCATAATCCCAATGTCGCGAGTTCTTTCAAGAAGTGATATTGTTAATGTGTTAAACATACCAATCGAAGCAACAAAGAGTGCGATGGCTCCAACTGCTAGTAAAATAAAGTTCACAATCTGAAAGAATTGATTAACTTGGTCGACCTTATCACCTAGAGAAGTTGCTTTAAAGCCCATTTGGGTGATTTGGTCTCTGACTTTCGGCATCTGATTGGCACTAGTCGTATCGACTTTCGCAGCGCTAAAAATTGTTTTATCAGGCAGAGTGACGGTCCCGTTCGGCAGATAGGCATAAGAAGCCGAAGTGTCTTTGATTACCCCTGAGACAGTATACTCTTTTTGGACTAGGGTTGGCTCTTTGTCGTTTTCTGGATTGGGAATATAAGCATAGACTATCACTTTTTTACCAACAAAGTCACTTGGCTTTGTAGCAAAAGCATTAGTCACGGCAGAAGATATAATAATTTTGTTATCAGAATCACTCTTGTAGATCCCGCCTGTTTCTAATCTGAGAGATTCTAAGTCTGTATAACGAGCTGACACTACATTAGCAACAATGTCCGTCATACTCTTACCATAGTTTAGTTGTCCCGAAACTATTAGATTAGAATCAACTGATGAAACTCCCTTTATATCTCTCAGCTTATCTATCGCTCCCTGATTTAAAACTAGAATTGACGAGTTGCCACTCACAACATTAATGGACTTCAAGGCTTTACTGGAGGTAATCTCATCGACTGTGATTTTCTGCAGGCCATAGCCAATCGAGAGCAGAAAGGTTATAGTCCCTATGCCGACTGAGACACCAAAGATGGTTAGTAGGGTTCTCATTTTGTTATGGATAAAGGTAGAAAAAGCAATCCTGATAACATCCATTAGTCTCATAATGTCACTTCCCCGATTTCATCAACATTAACTTCGTGTACTTCCTTCTTGGTTTCTTCTTTGGTTATCTTACCATCAGCGAGATGGATAACTCGATTAGCAAATTTTAGGTGGTCTGGATTATGTGTGACCAAAATAACCGTCCTTTTGGATTTACTGTTTAGTTTTTCGAGTAAATCCATCACTTCCTGAGATGATTTGGAATCAAGGTTGCCAGTCGGCTCGTCTGCTATCAGAATCCAAGGATTGTTGACTAAAGCTCTTGCAATAGCAACTCTTTGCTGTTGCCCCCCAGAAAGCTCAGTTGGGATCCTTTTGCCAAGCGTCGAAAGACCAAACATCGATAACAAATGCTCAGCCCTTTTGGTTCTAATCTTCTTAGAAGTTCCGTTAAATATCTGAGGCAAGGCAATATTTTCGATAACGTTGAAAGATTTCAAGACATTAAAAGATTGAAAGATAATTCCTATTTTTTTGTTCCTGTATTTAGCTAGTTCCTTACGGGAGAATTTGGAGATGTCTTCTCCTCTGATTATTACTTTACCGCTAGATGGAATTTCTATACCCGCTATACAGTTTAGAAAAGTAGATTTACCGCAACCAGAGGGACCAAAAAAAACAACATACTCTCCAGAATAGATCTTCAGACTAACATTATCTAAGGCTTTGTTTTGAGTATCTTCAGTACCATAAATCTTTGATAGATTCTCTACCTCGATAATTGGTGGTTTCTTTTTTTCTGTTGCCAAATTTTCCTCATATTTCGTTCCTAAAACAATTTAAATCCATTGATCCAAGAGAATCTCTGTTCTAGTATCTGGATAATATATTGAACAAGTGACTTCTCTTGTCCTTGAGTTAGAACGGTATAATCATCTGAGACGCCAATATTGTTTGAAGCATCCTTTGATACAATTTTCATATGATAAGTTGAGGATGGCTTGATACTAGTAATTATAACAATATGAGAAGTGGTTAGGGTAGGGTCTTCTGGGGTTGAATTGGTATAGTTCCCGTCTGTTGTTACCCCAGCCGCATATTTGACTTGTGATGTGGCTGGTTCATCTGTAGACCAGGAAATAATCGCTTGGGCTTTACTGCTTCCGTCTGAATCAGTAATAATTGACGTTTCGCTTTTTAGGTCTTTTATAGTTGGAGCCGTTGTATCTATGACTGTTTTAAACGTCTTAATATCACTGATAGCTTGATTACCATATTTATCTCTGGATTTGATTTGAATTTTATATTCTGTGGCTGGAATTAGGCCGGAGAGGGTAACAGCATGATCTTTGACTTCTTCGCTTCTGCCTTGTGAGACATCCATAGTTGTTGTCCCATAATCTACGAAGGAATCCGAATTAGTATCAGTCTTCCAGACCACAACTGCCTTAACAGAACCGATATCTTTGACATTGATATCTGAAATGGTTGGTTTAGTAAGGGAGGAGAAAACATAATCGTCAGAGGAAACCAAGACTCCCCCAGTTGATTGCCCTTGTACCCGATAGTGATACTTAACCCCTTCCTTGAGATCTTTAAGCCTGATGAGATGCTTAGTGGTAGAACCTAAGGACTGATCTTCTATCTTAGAGCCATAAGTATTATCTATCCCATATTCAATGACAGAAGTTGCTACAACTGTTGTTTCCCAAGTGATAATTGCAGAGGTTAGAGTGATATCGGTTGTCTCAACGGCAGAGATCTTGGGTGAACCGACTCCAGTTTGAGAGGTGACAAAGTATTTGGTTTCATCTATCTTTTGATTGCCGTATTTGTCAGTCGAAACTACTTGATAATAATATTTGGTATTTGGTTTAAGCTTGGTGATGTGGACATAATGAGCAGTATTGTAGGCTTTGTCTTCTGCAGATAGTAGGTTGAGTTGGTTAGCCTCTGTTCCGTATTTTACTTGGGAGGTGGTAGCTTTATTTGTCGTCCAGACAATGGTTACTTCTTCTGGATCTGCCCCTTCTTTCTGAGCCGTGGCTCCAGTGATAGTCGGGGGGGTGGTTTTCTCTTCAACCGCTAAGGTTTTAAAGGTAAAGTCATTACCAACAACAGAGTTGGTCGATAGGTCAGTTGATCTGACTCGGAAATGATAATTAGTCTCAGGTAGAAGACCAACTAGAGTAACAGCATGAATTGTCTCAGCTTCAATCTTACCTTGAATAGTCCCATATTCTATCGTTGTACCATATTCAACATAAGAATCAGCTAGCTCATCCGTCAACCAGGTTATCACGGCTGTTGTCGCATTAGGATCAGCACTAGGATTGGGTCCGGTAATTTGAGGCGGGTCATGGTCTGCCCCAGCGATAGTGGTAAAAGTAAAATCCCCACTAACAACATTATTCCCAGCAAGGTCTCTAGATCTGACTCGAAAATGATAACCCGTCTCTGGAATTAACCCAACCAGAGTCACATTATGACTCATGACTGAATCAACCTTCCCTTGAGTAGACCCATAACTATTGGTTAAGCCGTATTCGACAAAGGTATCAGAGATTTCGTTGGTTAGCCATGAGACTGTGGCAGCTGTAGCGTTGGGATTAACATTTGGGTCAGGTCCGGTAATACTTGGTGGGGTTTGGTCTACTCCGGCAGGAGTCATATTAATGATTGGTGAGTAAGCTGACCAGTTACCCAGATCATCTTGTGATCTTATACGGTAGTAGTAGGTATTATCTTTAGATAGTTCGGTATCATTGTAGGCATTAACTGCTTTGTTGGTATAGGTCGTAATCTGAGAGAAGCTTGTAGCATTGTTAATAGAGCGTTCTATTGAATAAAGAGAGAAATCAGTTTGTGCTACCGGAGACCAGCTTAAGATAATCTGATAGATACCGTTTGTCATATCAGAGCCATCAATGAGGATAGTCCCGGTTGGGGTAAGGGAGGTGGTATCTAAGACAAAGCTATCACTTGAGACTACTGAGGTATTACCATAGATATCTTTATATTTAATATAGATAGTCTTTGTGCCATCTAGGCCTGTGACATTTAAGACTTTGGTTGCAGCATAGGCTTCCCACTCTGCTCCGGTGAAGTCAGCACTTTGGGAGATCATCATCGAAAGAGCGGAGTTATCACTGGCATCTTCAGCCAGATGGATATCCCGGTCATTAGTTCTAGGTTTACCTTGTGTAATAGCTAGTGGTGTCGCTCCTAATGTAGGAGTCTTGGTATCAATGACAAAGTTAGAGGAAGCAGCTGAACCAATCATCCGGGCTAACTGTCCGTCATGAGCTACTACCTTTAAGGTAGCTTCTCCGATATAGGTATTAGGTAGATCAGTAGCAACATTCCAGGTACCGCTGTAGGTATGACCACCGGCTCCACTGTCTTTGGTCCCATCCCCGGTTACGGTATTACAAGCAAGATAGATATTAGTAGCTGCAGTATGGGAAACAGCTTTAGTACTGCCATATGCTCTTGTTAGACCGGTGAAGGAGGTATCTGTCTTCCCGGTATAGTGAATAAACTCGTCATCAATGAGAAGAGTACCGCTATCTGGAGCTGTCGTGGTGTTATTAGTGTTTAGGGTAGTATCACTATCACTGAATGTTCCTGATTGAGTAATGCCACTACCATAGAAATATGAGACTGTCGCTGTATCATTATCAGGATCAGAGAGAGTATAACCGACATCGACTGTGCCATAGCTGGCTTGAGTCGTTGACTGAGAGGCAGTGACACTACTTACGGCTGGTGGACCATTGATGGTATAGGAGAGAGTGAAGTCATCAAGGGTTGGGGTAACGTCGCCTCCGGTTAATGTTAGTTGTATGTCTAAATATTGACTATCTGGAATAGCTAGGTCTTGAGAGTTAGCACCGACTACACCAGTGATGTCAGACCCCCAGGCTGACCAAGTAGATCCATCAGTAGATGTTCTTGTATTGAACTTAATGCTTGTTCCCGTTGGTATATCTGATGCATTCCAGGCTAGATTAGTCCAGATAGCTTCTCCGCCTGCATTTGTCTGGAGGCCGGTACCGGAGAGGGTGGCCGTGTTATAAACGTTGGCGTTTATAGTTACACTGTTTATAGATGGGGCATTGTTGATATCTTCAGCGCCAAAAATTACTTGATATTGGGCATATTGGCCCGAACTCCCTGCAATCGAGCTGCCACTTGTTGTCATCGTGCTACTCCAAGCTGTCCAGCTGCCATCAACCGTTGTGTGACCGGTTGGCCCAGATCTAAACTGAAGAGCTACGCACGTGTTTGTTGGCGTTGTGCTAGACCAGTTAAGGGCTGTAAAGGCTACCGAGCTCGTCATATCAATTACTCCGGATGTATACGTCCCGGTGTTAACAGAGGTACTAGGGTCTGATGGGCAGGCCGCCAAGGCATTGCTGCTAAAGATCAAAGACACTCCAAAAACTGACATCAACATTAAAATTATCCTGGTTGATTTTCTTTTCAAAATTTTATTGATTATTTCTCGCATTTTTTCTTGATTTTTATTTCTGCTTTATTATTTTCTCATCCATTATCACCCGCGCAATACTACGCCTAAAAAATAAGAGTTTCCATGCTTAAAATGTCCAAAGTATGCGGTCAGGACATCTTTTAACCTCTTTTGGTTTTGAGGCATCGTTCTTTGGATTAAACTTATCTTAGCCCACATCCTTTTAACTACTCGCTTTCTGATTAAAGTGTATCCTGGTTTAATATAATAACCCAAAAAGTCGATTCCTCTGTTAATATTTCTCAATTTGGTTTTTTCATTCTTCAGGGCTAAGCCAAGCTTTTCGTTTAGGAATCTATCGATTTCAACCATTGTTTTTTTAAGTTTTGCTTCTGAGCGATTCAGGATCAATAAATCATCAACATATCTAATAAAGTATTTATGTTTTAAGCTCCTTTTAATAAATTGATCAACTTCGTTCATATATAAGTTGGCAAAAAATTGTGAGGTTAGGTTGCCAATTGGCAAACCCTTGTATTTACCGGCCTCAAAAAGGGATTTACCCTTTGGCAAAAGAGCGAAATTTTCTTTTTTACCTTTCACGACAAAATTACCGGTTGCCTTTGAATAAATAATAATTTTTGCAAGCCAAAACATTTCATCTTTCCATAAGTTATCTCTTTGGGCACGATTAAGGTACTTCTTAACCAAATTAAACAAAATATTATGATCAATTGTCATAAAGAATGCACTGACATCTAGCTGCAAACAATAAGCCTGTTCTTTGTTATTCCTAGTTACTTTCGGTATAAAAAATCTCAATCTTTTAACAGCCGCGTGTGTACCCTTGTCCTTTCGGCAAGCAAAAGAATCAAAACTAAACGAAGCTTCGGCGATATCGTCTAATTCGGTGACAAACAAGTGATGGACTACTCGATCTCGAAAATCCGCTGCAAAAATTTCTCTAACCGTCGGGTCGGTCACAACAAAACATGTCGAACGGTTCGGCTTATAGGTTCTTGCCTTTAGCTCAGTCATGAGATTATATAAATTATTTTCCAATTCGTATTCGAACTTAAGCGCATTAATAGTCTTGCGCTTTCTCCTGCGGCATTTAAGATAGGCTTGATATATGTTCTCATAGGTAAAAAGTGTTTTAGGCAACATTTCACTCCTTGCTAGCCTCGGCCCAATTCAAGAAACCGCCAATCATTCTGCCAATTTCAATTAAATAGTTTTCTTGCAGGTGTGCAAATTGACCGGTCGAAATTAATTTGATCTCTTGGGCCAAACGAATTCTTAATTTTAACTTGTCAAAGGCGCCCGAAAGCAAACTAAGTTTTGGGTGTTTGTCCTTGTTTTTTAGAATATTAACTTCAATCAGCAAATCCAAACAAGCCCAGCTTAAGACGCAAATGTCGCTGCCAATAGTAAACTTATATTCTTTGGTAAAATTTTTAACCATAACGTAGTTATATTTTGTCAACCCGTAAAGCTTGTTATAAAGAGCTAGATTGTTGTTATTTTGCATATTTATAATTATTCTTTTAATGATTTAATCGTTGTTTTCGCACCGTAATCGGCTGGTCAAAAAGCCTTTTCCCTTAACACAACGCACGTAGTTGTTGTTGTTCTTATTGCTGTTGTTCGTGCCTCCATCATTGAAGTTCACGTTCCGTGCGTTGCTACTATTGTTCTCCGTAGCCGACCAATAGTTGTTCGACTTGAATTAATCCTTCCGTACTGGTGTTTCAACGGATGTCAGATAATTTTAAATGGCATCCTGGAATCTATACCGGTTGCATATAAGAAACCTTGATATTCTAGAATAGGTTTTCACTAGCTTGTTATCCGGTGACGGAAGAGCAAATGATTTTTAACGCTCTCTTCTGGATTTTTTTATTTCCCCAGAACTCCGGCGAAGACATCAAATCATTAAATTGTTAATTTACTATTTTCTTTTTCTTCCCGAAAAAATACTTAACTGTTTTTTCTGCTGTCATGTTTCTTCACTTCCTCCTGTTCTTATTTTATCTTCCAAATTACCAAAAAACAAATTCCAAATTAGCTCAAAAATCATCAGCCCTTAACACAACGCACGTAGTTGCTGGTGGTACTAAAAGCTGTAGTCCGTGCCTCCATCATAGAAGTTCACGTACCGAGCGATGCTACTATTGACCTCCGAAGCCGACCAATAGGAGCTCGACTTGAAGTTATTCCCATATGATGCTTTCCCGGTATAGATAGCTAGTAGTTCTTGCATATTGGGTAAACGTCCGCCAAGCGCCTTGCAGGCATCTCGAGCCGGATAAGTTGGTGGTGATGTCCCAAGCGCAAAATCCACATTGTTATCAGCCACCAGAACCATATTCGACAAGTAATTTGGATCTAGGCCGACAACACATTGTGGACCGATACAGGAAGTCAGTGCTGTTTTCCACTTAAGAGTAGTCGAACCAATAGCGTTGCCGTCGGTATATTTATCGGTTGAGGTCAAATCACGGTTATAGACATATTTACCAGCCATGGCGGTGGCATCCGAGCCAGCAATCCAAGGCGATGCACAAAGCCCACCACTGATATAATTACTGGCACATTCGGTAGCACTAGCGGCTGTTGCGCCAAGTGGTTTTAATAGAAAGACATTATTTGTTCCTACAGCAACATTAGATTTCGTACCACCATTAAATTGGGCTGTAGTGTTTTGGGTTTGGCTGGTTGGGGTTTGCGCTATTTTGACACTCCCCGGTACACTCGCAGTATCTGCATTAGTACCGGTTACATTTGTTGTAAAGTCACCCTCTGATGTCCAGGTCCTGAAATAGCTTGCCGCTAGAGAATAGTTTAAGGAAAAGAAGGTAAAGAAAAGACCCATAGAGACAATTGATATAACGAGTAAGGATCGATGGATTGGCCTAGAGTATTCACTCTGGTGCCATTTGGTATAAGTCGTTGATTTACTTTTTAGTTTGTTATGTAAGATATGTGTATAAGGAATAATAGTCTTGTCACTATGACCTTTGGCAAAAAATTTTCCAGCTTTTTTCAGATGTTTTTTTAAATTAACTATTATTACATCCCCTCACATGTTTTTGTTTTATATATATCTTATCTATTTTTCTCTATATGATGTTCTGGATTCTATAAACTCCAAATCCTAAGCCCTAAGTCTTTTTACCTTTGGCTCTAAGGTAGAGTATAGCATTGACAGAAAGATATGACAAAGAGTTTTGGGGAGAGAGAAAAGAGAGAACAGTTAGATATGGTAGAATTTGTTGACTGTCAACCACTGTCAAAGGTCCAACCTTTGACAGTGGTTTATTGTAAGCAATCTCTTTTAGAATAGTTCTAGGCCAATCGGCCCATGGTCTGAGCCTCTTATCTCTGGGCAAGTGAAACCGTCCTTAAGTTCGTCTCTTAGATTGTTTGAGATAAACCCATAATCAATTCGCCAACCCAGATTACGTTCCCTAGCACCTGCCATGTAGGGCCACCAGGAATATAGCCCTCCTTCAGACCTAAATTCTCTTAGCGTGTCATAAATCCAAGGGATACAAGATTATCTAGAACCTGTCTTTCTTCGAGCGTAAACATGATGTTGTTAATATTCTGCTTCGGTCGATCTAAATCCCTTTCGTCGTGAGCAATATTAAAGTCGCCCATCAAAATTAACTTTCTGTTGTTCTGCAATTTCAGTTCTCTTAATATAAGACCGTAGACTTCAAGCTTGTAACTCAGGTTTTCTTTTTGTCTACCTCCGTGTGGGATATAAAAATTAAAAAGACCGAAATCCGAAAAATCCAATCTCAACATCCTTCCTTCTGAATCAAACCGGTCGTGTCCAAGCTCTGTGATAACTCTAAGCGGTTTCTCTTTGCTTAAAACTGCCACCCCAGCATAGCCCGGTTTTACGGCGCAACAAGTATATAGGTAATGTGTCTTCGTGTTAAAAAGTGAGTCTCCCCTTATTTCGTCAGGAAATTGACTGGCGAAAGCCTTGATCTCCTGCAAACATAAAATATCAGGATCATATTGATGGAAAAAATCAGACAGCCCCTTGCCCCAAGCCGACCGAATCCCATTTACATTCCAGGAGTAAATTTTCATGAGTTCATTATAGAGGAAGTTGGTATAATAGTGACATGAAAATAGCAGTTATCAGTGACATCCACGGCAATATGGCCTATCTAGAAAAAGCAAAGAGCATCATTGATGTCGAACAAATCAATACCATTATTTGTTGTGGCGATATCCAGTCCGAAGAGGTTTTCCATGAGTTAGATTCCTGGGAACAACGGGTTTACTTATCGCTTGGGAATGCGGATTTGGAGTTAGGATATAAGCTAGAATCAGGATTAATCTATCCAGAAAAACTAAAACTTTATAAAGATTTTGGTGTTTTGAACCTAGAAAAAAAGAAGATTGCTTTTACTCATTATGATTTTTTCGCTAGAAAATTAGCCTCCGAAGGCAAATACAACCTTGTTTTCTACGGTCACACCCATACCCCCTGGGAAGAAACAATCGACAAAATAATTATTTTAAACCCTGGTGAAATCGCTGCTCAATTCGGCAAACCCACTTTCGCTATCTACGACTTGACTCAAATGAAGGCAAAATTAGTGCTTTTAGCCTAAAATAGTTAATTCTCACCCTTCAACCATCAGTTTTCAATCCGAAAATTAGTTTAGCCTTTAGGCCTCCATTTTGAAGAATTAATAATTGTCAGCTCTGCTGAAATTATTAATTCTAATAAAGGAGTTCTAATTTTCGCAGATATCGTGGTTCGTTTCTTATCAAGAAGAAATGAACAGAGTAAGAATTCTATTTATATAGATTCCAAATCAAGTTTGGAATGACATAGAGGACGAGATTGCCGCGCTTTACTCGCAATGACAAATTGGGCAGGCTTTAGGATGATAAAGATAATAATCATTGACAAACTCAACCATTCTTGATATACTTTAGCTAACGTTTGAAGTGCTCTTAAATACAAATGATTGACGAAACACTTATTAATAATGCCAAATCTCTAGCTGATTTAGAAGATCTCATTGCAAAATGCGAACGTTGTCTTTTGTATAAAACGAAGACAAAGGATGTCCCAGGTATTGGCAACGAGCACGCAGAGGTAATGTTCATCGGAGAGGCTCCCGGCAAAGATGAGGACCTGCAAGGAGAACCTTTTGTCGGAGCTGCCGGTAAATTTTTGACAGAAATGATTGAAGATTTGGGTTGGAAAAGAAGCGACGTTTATATAGCGAATGTTCTCAAACATCGCCCACCAAACAACCGTGATCCTGAACCAAGCGAAGCAGACGCTTGTTGGCCATACTTGAAGCGACAAATTGAAATGATAAGCCCAAAATTAATAGTATTTCTTGGCCGACATTCAATGGCAAGATTTTTTCCAACTTTACAAATTTCCAAAGTCCACGGTCAAGCGTTTCGCAAAGAGTTCCTAGGAAAATCCCAGGTTTTTCTAGCTCTCTACCATCCGGCAGCTGCTTTATACAATGGCGGCATGAGAGATACCCTAAAGAACGATTTTCAAAAAATTCCAAAGATTTTGGATAAAATAGATGAAATCACGGCAAGCAAGCCTTCCGAAAAGGCTACTACCCCAACGAATACAGAACAAATTAAACAAGAAAAATTATTTTAAAATTTTAAAACTAATAAATATTAACTTCAGCCAATGGCTTGTCCGCCCTTGGTGGAAAATAACGAAAGGAAACTATGGTTCTTCACAAAAACCAAAAACATCCATCACATGATGGACAAAATCACAAAGAAAAACAAGCGCACCAACCGCTTACCAAAGATACAAGGAAAGGACTACTAAAGATAACCCCCTTGGGTGGTCTAGGTGAAGTTGGCAAAAACCTAACAGTCTATGAATATGAAGACGATATTATCATCGTTGATATGGGGTTTATGTTCCCAAGCGATGAAATGCTTGGTGTTGATTATCTAATCCCAGATATTTCGTATCTCGAAGACAAAAAAGACAAAATTCGTGGCATTTTGATAACCCATGGCCATGAAGATCACATCGGAGCAATCCCTTATATTTGGAACAAGTTATCAGTGCCAATCTATGGCACCAAGTTAACTCTGGGCTTGATCGAAAGTAAGCTCAGCGAATTTCGTTTCAATCAAGACGGGTTACTTCACGTTATCGATCCAGATAAAGATCATTTGAAACTCGGTGTCTTTGATATTGAATGGTTTAGAGTAACTCATTCAATCCCCGACGCCGTTGGTGTTTCAATCAAAACTCCACTAGGACGTGTCATCTATACCGGTGATTTCAAAATTGATCATTCTCCGCTCGACAACAAGTACACAGATCTGACTAAACTTTCAAGGTTTGGACATGAAGGGGTCCTGTTGCTATTGTCTGACAGTACAAATGCGGAACAGCCTGGCTACTCGATGAGCGAAAAATCGCTAGAGGAAAGTTTCGAAAATATATTTGAAAAATCTCAAGGAAGAATTATCATTGCATCCTTTGCTTCACAGATAAATCGAATTCAAATGGTCATTGACTCAGCTCGAGACAATGGGCGTAAATTAGCTTTTTCCGGACGCAGCTTACTCAAAAACGTCGAAATTGCTGTTCGTCTGGGTTATCTAAAGATACCTCAGGGACTAATTGTTCGAATCCAAGACATTAATAAATATCCAGACAAGATAATAACAGTCATGAGCACAGGATCACAAGGAGAGTCAATGTCAGCTTTGTCTCGAATGGCTCGAGGCGAACACAAAAACCTTAAAGTTAAAAAGGGTGATACTGTAATTTTCTCTAGCTCACCTATCCCGGGTAATGAAAGCTCAATTACTTCTGTCATGGACGATCTTTTCCGTGAAGGGGTTGAAGTTGTCTTTGACGCAGAAAAAAGCCGCACTCATGTCTCAGGTCACCCTTGTCAAGAAGAATTAAAACTAATGATTGCTCTGACCAGACCAAAATATTTTGCTCCTTGGCATGGAGAACGACACATGCTCGTTCGTCATGCGAAAATTGCTCATGATTTAAATATCCCCGAAGAAAACATTTTTGTTCTTGATAATGGCGACTCGATCGAAGTTACGAACCACGGTGCTAAAAAAAGCGACTCCAAAGTAACGAACGGGGTTGTTCTCGTTGATGGTTTCGGTATCGGCGATGTCGGTGAAATTGTTTTGCGAGAGCGTAAATCAATGTCAACAGAAGGTATATTTGTCGTTATTTGTACAGTCAGCAAGAACGATGGTCGCCTCTTGACAAGCCCAGATATTATTTCACGTGGCTTTATCTACATGAGAGAAAATGAACAATTGGTCAATAACACACGAAAAGAAGTGAAACGAATCGTCGAAAATTATAAAGGCGATAATAAACAAAACTGGCAGGTCCTTAAGGTTCAACTCCGCGAAGCCATCAGTGAATATCTCTACAATGAAACCCAAAGAAAACCACTCCTTATTCCTGTGGTAATAGAAGTGTAAGGCAATTGGCCATTGGCTGTTGGCTTTTAGCTTTTCTACTGATTTTAATAGATTGGCTATTAGCTTTTGGCCCTTGCCCTCTTCCCCAACCATCAGTTTTCAAAAAGAACGAAAAGCTGTCTGGTTGGCAGTTTTTTTTCCACTTTTTGCTGCCAAAAAGTGGAAAAAAGCTCTTATCAAGAAGAAAGGTACCAGAAGGATAAATAAGATATTATAAAAGGTAAGTGATAATAAACGCTCTACTTTATATCTTTCATCTAAATTGCTATAATATTTCTGTTTAAGATAAAGATTATGTCAAGAAAAAGACGACCAGGACGACCAAAAGGCTCCACAAGTAAAAAAAGGTCTCAAAATGCTGAGAATTTTGCTCCAATTAATCCAGATACTCTTCGGGAGATTGTTGCAATTATTCTCTTTGTCGTAGCTTTTATTATACTCGTTAGTTTTGTTGGTTTCGGAGGCTCGTTAGGCAATGCTCTAATTACAAATCTTCGCTTAATCGTAGGTTGGACAACCTACGTTTTACCGATAATTCTTGGCCTTTTGGGATATGCCCTGTTTCGGACTGAAATACCATTTTCAAAGGTTACGACTTACCTAGGCATAACACTTTTTATAACATCTCTTTCTGGTATCTTTCAAATTTTTTTACCTCCGGATAATGCACTTGAGATAGCCAAGGTTGGGAATGGCGGTGGTTATTTAGGTGTTTTCGTTCAAAAGCTAATGCTCATCCTGCTAAATGCTCCGGTTTCTTTCGTTGTTTTAACAGCCTTTGCTATTATCGGCATCTTACTTGCCACGAATGTTTCGCTACGAGAAATATTCAGACGAAAAGAAAGAGAAGAAAAAGCAACTTTGAAAAATGATATCAAAATACACGAAACAACCCCTCTCAAAAATGCCTTATCTGGCTTACGTAAACAGCCGGAAGCAGACAAGGTTGAGACTCCTACCATGACAGTCGGTGACACTTCTGGTTGGGAATATCCTTCAACAGATCTCCTGGAAGAAATGACTACTCGCGCCGATAGCGGCAACATACGAGAGAATGCCGCTACAATTCAAAAAACGTTGAGTAATTTTTCTATCGAAGTAAATATGACTGATGTCAATGTCGGCCCGACGGTTACCCAATATACCTTGAAGCCTACCGATGGGGTAAAATTAGAAAAGATCACCGGCTTAGACAAAAATTTAGCCTTATCTTTGGCGGCTCATCCGATCCGAATCGAAGCCCCGATTCCTGGCAAAAGTTTGGTCGGGATAGAAGTACCAAACAAAAAACCTCAAATTGTTCGAATGAGGAATATCATTGAATCTGAAACTTTCAAAAATCGCAAATCATCTTTATCGGTCATCCTAGGACTGGATGTAGCTGGGCATCCTCAAATTGCAGACATAACCAAGATGCCGCATCTTTTGATCGCAGGTTCAACAGGTTCTGGCAAATCTGTCTGCATCAACGCCATACTGACTAGCCTTTTATATCAAAATTCACCAAATAAACTAAAAATGATATTGGTAGACCCAAAAAGGGTTGAATTATCGCTTTATAATGATATGCCGCATCTTTTGACCCCAGTCATAGTTGAGGCTGACAAAACTGTCAGTGCCTTAAAATGGGCCGTCGCAGAAATGGAACACCGTTATAGAATCTTACAACAAGCCGGGAAAAGAAACGTAAATGATTATAATGAGACAAAAGGCAAAGAAGCCATGCCATACATCATCGTGGTTGTCGATGAACTGGCTGATTTAATGGCTGTCTCTGCAAACGAAGTCGAAGCGTTAATCTGTCGATTGGCTCAAATGGCTCGTGCCGTCGGTATTCACTTGATTGTAGCGACTCAAAGACCATCAGTTGATGTCATCACCGGACTGATCAAAGCGAACATTACTACCAGGATAGCTTTCGCTGTTGCTTCAAATGCAGACTCTCGCACCATACTGGATCAAGGAGGTGCAGAAAAACTTTTAGGCAATGGAGATATGCTCTTTGTTTCAGCTGAAATTTCCAAGCCACGACGTATCCAGGGAGCTTTTGTTTCCGAAAAGGAAGTTCGCTCTATTACTGACTTCATCAAGGCTCAAGATAAACCCGAGTATAATGAAGAAATTTTGCTTCAAAATGCTAGAGCGGGAACAGGTGGTGATGGATATGGTGCAGTTGATGATGAGCTGTTTATTGACGCCGCTGATTGCGTCATCAGGGCCGGCAAAGCCTCTGCATCATTATTACAGAGGCGTCTTCGTATTGGCTATGCTCGAGCTGCTCGCCTACTCGATCTCTTGGAAGAACGAGGCGTTGTCGGTCCAGCTGACGGAGCTCGACCTCGCGATGTTTTGGTCGAAGACGTAAATGACGTGATAACCGAAACAGAATTTGAAGAAGAGTAACAAATGAACCCAGTCAATTTCAGCCGCAAAACCCTCCCCCAAAAAGAAGGGCTAGGGGAAAAACTAGCAAAAAAAAGAGTCGCTCTTGGCTATTCTATTCGTGATGCCGAAAAGGCAACCAGGATTCGAGCAGATTATATAGAAGACATCGAATCGGGAAAATACGACAGATTGCCACCCGACGTATTCGTTAAAGGATTTATTAAATCTTATGCCGAATTCTTAAAATTAGATCCCAAAAAAGTTATGCAGCTTTATCAAAGAGAACGTGGCCTGATCGAAAACGTAAAAAAGGCCTCCGCAGAAAAACCAACATCCAAAAGGATAAAGAAACCCAGAATCGTTATCACACCAAAAACAGTTATTATCTCACTCATAATTTTTGCTGCTTTGACTATTGTCGCATACATCGGTTGGCAAGTCCGGATTTTGACTGCTCCTCCAAAATTAACTGTGAGCTCTCCTGTCAATAATACCTCTGTCAAGACTGATTCAATCGCTATCGAGGGAGTAACTGATCCTGGAGCTACTTTATACATCAACGATGTTGAAGTAGGCGTCAATCAAGATGGAGACTTCAAAGAAAAAATTAGCCTTCAAAATGGTGTTAACCAAATCAAGATCCGCGCCCAGAACAAACTTGGGCGATACAATGAACTCTCCAGAATCATAGTCGCTGAGGTCAAAAACACCTTACCGGCTAATACCGCTCCCGCTGGCATAGAACTCAAACTAAATGTTGGACCGAAATCGGCTTCGCTACAAATAGAAATAGATGGTAAAAAAGTTACCGATAAAGCAATAATTATTTTACCTGGAGTTAGTCAGACATATAAAGCTGCCGAGAAAATTACTGTTTCAACTAACAATGGCGGTTCTGTCAGGGCAGTTGTAAATGGACAGGACATTGGAGCCTTGGGCAAAGACAATGAAACCGTAAAACGAGAATTTGTAAAAGGGATGCAAATTAAATAAGTCATTAGCTGTTAGCTTTTGACCTACCACAAAATGCAAAGCGAATAACATCTAACGATTCAACTGAAAGGAGTAATATGGCACAAGATTATTCATTCGACATTACCTGCAATTTTAATAAACAGGAATTTCAAAATGCCATAGACCAGACTCGACGAGAAATAAGCACTCGTTTTGATTTCAAAGGAGTTTTTACTGAAATTGAGATTTTTGGCAATGAAAAATTAATATTACAAACTGAGAGCGAACACAAATTAAATGCCCTGATTGATATTATCGAGTCGAAATTAGTGAAACGAAATTTGCCGTTGAGTATTTTAGATAAAACGAAAAGCCCTGAAGCCTCAAGTGGAGGATCAGTTCGAAAAGAGATTAAGCTGGTGAATAGCCTCGACTCTGAACAAACAAAGGAAATTGCTAAGGTTATAAGACAAGAATTCCCTAAAGCAAAACCAATTATACAAGGTGACTCCATAAGAGTTACTTCCCGATCAAAGGATGAACTCCAAGCTATTATGCACCAAATTAAGGAAAAGAAATCTGACTTACCACTAGATTTTATAAACTTTAGATAATGAAACCATATGACATTGCGATTATCGGAGCTGGTCCAGCTGGTATCATGGCCAGTTTATTTGCCGCCAAAAATGGTGCAAAAGTGGTCTTGATTGAAAAAAATGATATTATCGGACGAAAAATTTTGGCTACCGGAAATGGACGTTGCAATCTTACAAACAAATTTGTCAACGTTACAAGCTATCATGGGGATAATCCTAGCTTTGTAGAGCCTATTTTTAGCCAATTTGGCTCTGAGCAAACTGTTGCATTTTTTGAATCACTGGGCGTTGTCCTAAAGGAAGAAGATCGAGGACGCATATTTCCCCGCACCAATCAAGCCTCCACCATTGTCCAAGCTTTGGAACATGAACTAAGCGAAAACAAGGTGACAGTTATGGTAAAGAGCATTGTCAAGAATATTGAAAGAGACAAGCTTTGGCAAATTGACATTGAGGACAACAATCAACTACTTGCCAAAAGCTTAGTGTTAACGACTGGTGGTAAAGCTGCTTTTCAATTTGGTTCTTCTGGCGATGGCCTGTTTTGGGCAAAGAAACTTGGCCATACTATCGAACCTCTTTACGCCGCTCTCGTCCCAATCGAAACAGCTGAGAGTTGGCCAGCCACGATTCAGGGATTAAAAGTCGAGGCAAAGATAAAGGCTTTTTACAAAAATAATCCACTGGCAGAAAAAACCGGCGATCTCCTTTTTACACACTATGGTCTTTCTGGCCCTGCTGTCATGAGTCTATCAGGAGATTTCGCTGACAAGGCAGACGACAAACAAAACAATGTACGCTTAGAGATCGATTTCTTCCCTGAAGCTGACACAAGAGAGTTACACGAGAAGATAAATTCAATTTTTCAATCAAATGGTGCCAAGTCAGCACTAAACAATTTACGCGGCATGATCCCCCAAAATTTGCTTGAATTAATTTTATATAACATGTCTTTAGATAAAGACAAAAAGTCTGCAGAGTTTTCTAACGCAGAAATTGGAAATATTATTAAGGCGTTTAAATCTACTGTGCTTCATCTAAAAAAACTTAGACCACTCAAAGAAGCTCAAGTGACAAGAGGCGGAATTTGTCTAAAAGAAATCGATAATAATACCTTGGAATCAAAAAAAATCCAGAATCTATTTTTTGCTGGCGAAATAATAGACATAGATGGTGATTCTGGTGGGTTCAATCTACAATGGGCTTGGTCAAGTGGTTATGTGGCTGGTTCGCATGCCTCAAATCAAAGATAAATAATTACCAATTGATCCGCTTTTCGACCAAATATTTCTAGTTGGCGTCCATTCCTTGGGCCATAGTCTTATGCTATAATCAATAAGATATGAAAGATAAACAGAGCAAGAAAAAACAAAAAGATATTTATATATCATCAACTGTCGAAGATATCTTTGATTATGTTGAAAAAAACTTCTCTAAAGCCGATATTCATATACACTCTGATTTTTCTGATTCTGCTGCTAGCATCGAAGAAATATTAGAATATGTTCAAGACAAAACTACTTTGAGTGCTATTGCAATTACTGATCACGATATTATAGATGGTGCATTAAAAGCCCAAAAAATCGTCAAGGAAAAACAATACCGTTTTGAGGTTATCATCGGCGAAGAAGTTTCAACATTAGAAGGCCATGTAATTGGTCTTTTTCTCAAAGAAAAAATAATGCCAGGCAACAGCGCGCATGAAACAATCAAAGAAATACACCATCAGGGAGGCATAGCTATTGCGGCTCACCCTTTCTTTATTAGTAGATTAAACAATGTAAGTGATAAACCACTTGCTCGAGGAATCGGCGCCGCCACATTGATTCAAGAAAAACCCGAGATTGATGCTATCGAGATCGTAAATGGTACTCCGGTCTTTAATCGGAGCAATATTAAATCTAAGTATTTTAACCGTCTGCTTCTCTTCAAACCAGAAGTCGGGGGAAGTGATGCTCACATATGCGCCGCGATCGGCAAAGGGTACACCTTGTTTGAAGGAAAAACTGCTCAAGATTTGAAAGAAGCGATCATAAAAAGAGAAACCCAAGGGTTAAAAGATCGTTGGAACCCGATGGAATTATTGAAATATGCTTATTCTTTTTTGCCACACTTTGCCCGAATCGCTTTTTTTACCATGCTTTTAGGACCTCAACCTAAGCAAACTGAGATTATTAACTTTCCTTCAAGAATAAAAATCAGGCGTGAAACGCCTAAGGACTCTGAAAAACAAGAAGAGCCTTCTTACCAAAATACTCACTAATTATCTTGCCCACAGAAAACAATAATGTTAAATTAGTCTTCCCTACTTTTATATGAAGAGGATCTATGCCTGAATTGCCTGAAGTTGAAACAATTAAATTAGGTTTGTCCAAAAAGATTATCAATAAAAAAATTACTGATATAGTTATTTATAATAAAAAATCTTTTCAAGGTAATAAGTCAAATGTTTTACAACAAAGAGTAATTGATGTCGAAAGACGGGCGAAGGTTCTTCGTATCATGCTAGAGAACAGCCAGAGTCTTTTATTTCACCTCAAGATGACGGGCCAACTGATTTATATCGACAGAAACAAGAGAGTAGCTGGGGGACATCCATCACATGATTGGCATGATAAGCTGCCAAATAAACACACACGAGTTCAATTTACTTTTGACAACGGCGCAGGTTTATTTTTCAATGACCTACGTAAATTTGGATGGTGCAAAGTCATGAACCAAGAAGAGGTCGAAAAATCTTTTGGTTTATTCGGCCCTGAGCCTTTTTCAAATGATTTTAGCCTAAAGTATTTATTAGATAAAGCCAAGCGTTATCCCACAAGAACCATTAAACAATTTTTAATGGACCAAACAGTTGTCGCAGGAATTGGCAATATTTATAATGACGAGGCTCTTTTCCTATCAAAAATCTACCCAAAAACAAAAGTTTCAAAGTTAACTTCTCATGAGTGGCAAAAGATAATAACAAATGTTCGAAAAGTTTTGACTAAAGGTATAAAATACGGTGGCACAACAGATAGCGATTATGTAGACGCGGATGGGAAGAGCGGTGGCATGCAAAACCATCTAAATGTTTATCACAAAACAGGCGAAAAATGTCAAAGTGATTGTGGGGGAATGATAGAAAGAATAGTAATTGGCGGTCGAGGCACTTATTTTTGTCCAAATTGTCAGAAAGAAAAAATATGATTTATCTTATTATTGGAACTGATAACTATCAAAAAACCAAGAGATTGATTGAGCTAAAAGGTCTTTTCCCAAAAAATGACTTTAATGTTTCGGTTTTTGATGGTGAAGCTAATTTTAATAAAATTAAGGCGGAAGCCGAGATCCTGCCCTTTCTGTCAGAAAAAAAACAAGTGATTATCAACAACTTGTCAAAGGTTAAGGACAAAAAGACTCAAGCTGATGCAAGCGATTGGCTAAGCAACTTACCTAATTTTTTAGGTATTGTATTATACGAAGAAAACATAACTGAGAAAAATTGGCTTTACACAACTTCAAAAAAGTTCGCCAAAATCGAGACTTATAATTTACTAAGACCATACGAAATCTCGTCCTGGATAAAAAAAACAGTAACAGACAAAGGTGGTCAAATCGATTCCTTGTCTGCTGAAAAATTAGCGGCAAGTATCGGTAATGATCTTTGGAGGCTAGACAATGAGATTCAGAAACTCCTAACTTATGATAATGTAATCACTCTAGATAATATCAACAATTTGGTTGTAGGTGATTTTTCCGAAACAGTTTTCGCCCTAATGGACGCACTCTCAGAGAAAAAAGAAATCAAAGCTTTATCGTTATTGAACAATTTTTTGTCAGACGAGGATAATGCCCTCTATTTACAAACAATGATCGCTAGACAAGTCAGGAATCTCTTATCAATTAAGGAACTAAGCAGCGAGGGATCATCCGAAAAAGATATTGCTAGCAATCTGAAACTTCACCCATTTGTCGTCAAAAACACTTTAAAACAAACAAAGAACTTTACAACAAAACAGCTCTTAGAAATTCACGGCCTATTAGTTGAAGCTGACTACAAACTCAAAACATCTCAAGAAGACTCGAAACTAGTTTTGACTAGATTGATGCATCAGCTGTGTTTATAAAAAAAACGTCTATGACGTCTTTTTTGTTGGTTTCTTTGTAGTTTTTGGTTTAGCAGATTTAGTCGTTATCTTTTTAGGTTTTACGACCGTTGCAGTCTTCGTTCTATCGCTTTTAAGCTCAACTGTTTTGCCAAGTGATTTGTTAATAGACAAAACCAGTCGTGATTTTCTTCTAGCCGCTGTCTTTTTATGAATAATATTCTTTTTTGCTGCCTTATCAATCGCGGAAAAAGCTTCAGAAGCCAACTTTGAAGCATTCTGGCCTCCTGCCTCCAAATCTTTTTGAACAGCCTTTACCTTATTTCGAAAACTAGCCTTAACCTCACGATTCTTTTTTCGTGCTGCTTCTGCTTGTCTCATCTGTTTAATAGCTGATTTTATTACTGGCATATCTCTTATCCTTCTAAATAACAAAGCTAATTGTATCAAAAAAAAGCTTTTTTGTAAACATTAATTTAATTCGGCTTTTTTATACCAAAATAACAAATTTTTTATGCTTAATTTCAGCAAAATTCTATTTTATTACCTTTGTATAAGCATTATTTTAATAGTTTTCCACAGCAAATCTCTTGACATGGTTGTTTCTGTGGAGTAGAATATTACCCACGTTGACAAAACGAAAGGTGGTATGGATGTTACCAATTCTGATGTGGGCGCTTGCATTTGCGTTCACTTATAAGGTGCTCAGCACCCAAAATTAGATCAGAAACCTATATAAAAACCCCGCTTCTAGATGAAGCGGGGTTTTTATTATCATTTATTTTCATTATTTACTCTTCTGATCGTCTCATAATCAAACCCCCTTCTCGATAAAAAACCACCGATTTTCTGATATTCCTCATCCTCAGTCATCTCAGGCCAATGTTTTTTTGCCACAAGTTCTCGTGCATGGGCAAGCTCCAAATCAGGGTCAATCTGTTCAAAGTATTTATCTACTAAGCTTTTATCAATTCCCTTCTGCATAAGCTCTTTCTTCAAAAGAAAACGACCACGGTTGCTCCCTCTGTTTTCTATCCAATTTTTGACAAAAGTCTGATCATTTATATAGTTAAGTTCCTTTAGACGAATTATCACCTTATTAACAGTCTTGTATTCGAACCTCTTCTTTAATTTTTTCTTCAACTCACTTTCCGAATTCATTCTAATCGATAACAATGAAAAAGCTTTATTTAAGCATTTTTGGTAATCATCAAATTCTTTAATTTTTTTCAAGTCATCAGCATTTATAACCTTATCGACGTAAAGATTTAGCTCGGTTATTAGGACCTCATCTAGTCCACAATAAAACTCGCCATCTACGTCTAGATTATATCGGTCGGCGGTTTTCTGTTGTGGGCTTAATTTGGTGATTTTCATAAGTTTATTATAAAATCCCCCCCTTGAATTTTAAAGGAGGGGAGGGAAGGAAACAATTTAGTTTAAGAAGCTTTATCGACGGCCTCATGAATCTTTGTTTCAAGCTCCTCAGCTATTTTAGGATTATCTCTAAGGTATTGTTTTGTTGCTTCTCTTCCTTGGCCAATTTTTTCACCATTATATTCATACCAAGCCCCGTTTTTGTTGACTAGCCCATGCTTGACCGCTAGGTCAGTTATCTCGCCAACTTTTGAGATACCTTCATTGTACATAATGTCAAACTCAGCTGTCTTGAATGGAGGAGCAACCTTGTTTTTAACAATTTTCACTTTGACATGATTACCAATGACGTTTTCACCATCTTTGATTTGTTCGGTTCGCCGTATGTCCATTCGAACTGATGAATAAAATTTCAATGCTTGTCCACCAGTTGTAGTTTCGGGGTTACCAAACATAACCCCAATTTTCATCCGAAGTTGATTAATAAAAATAACGACCGTGTTTGATTTGGAAATAATACCAGTGAGTTTTCTCAAGGCCTGTGACATCAACCTAGCCTGTAAGCCCATATGGCTTTCACCCATATCACCTTCAATTTCCGCCCTCGGCACGAGCGCAGCAACCGAATCGACTACTAGGATGTCGACCGAGTTTGAGCGAACTAATGTTTCGGTGATCTCCAGAGCCTGCTCTCCCGTGTCAGGTTGAGACAGCAGTAGCTTATCGATGTCTACGCCGATGTTTTTTGCATAGTCCGGATCGAGAGCATGTTCGGCATCGATAAAGGCAGCCGTACCACCCATTTTTTGAGCTTGAGCCACAATATGGTATGCTAGGGTGGTTTTGCCTGAAGATTCTGGTCCATATATCTCAATAACTCGACCTTTTGGCACTCCGCCTACGCCTAAAGCCAAATCTAATGATAATGAGCCGGTTGGGATTACTTCAACGTTCATATTTGTTGCCTCGCCCAACCTCATAATCGAGCCCTTGCCAAATTGTTTTTCGATCTGATCTACCGCGTTCTGTAATGAATCATTTAGTTCTACTTTTTCTTTTTTCGTCGCCACATTTCCTCCAATTGTTGTTATTGTTCGAGTTTTAGCGAGAACTATTAGACCTCTTCCTTCGCTCGAAAAATAATTACTTGTTTATTTATATTTTTTTATAACACCGATAACTTTACCTTGTATCATATAAGTTCCTTCTTCCGGGATAATTGGCTTGTGTTCTGGATTGTTCGAAACCGGGACAAATTCTTCATGATCTTCTTTGATAACATATTTTTTGACCGTTGCTTCTGTACCGATCAAAACGACAACTTTGTCCCCGCTATCTGCAAATTCTTGTTTGTGAAACAAGATATAGTCTCCCTCTTCAATCCCTGCCATATTCATCGAATCGCCTTGAGCCCGAAGCATGAAAACATCTTGGTCGTATCTGACAAATGTTCGAGGAAGAGGAATAATTTCTTCGATCATCTCCTCAGCAAAAATCGGCATACCGCAAGCAACATTGCCGACCAATGGGACCTGGACAATATCATCGGGTGATTTTGCTGAATTGCTGTTTGTAATCAAAATACCTCTCGGTTTGTTTTCTATACGACTGATATAACCTTTGAGCTCCAAGGCGTTCAAGTGAGAAACTACTCCCATCGGCGCAGAACAACCAATTTTGGTTTGCAATTCACGAACCGTTGGCGCTTGTCCAGTCTTTTCAATGGATTCTTTGATCCATCCTAGTACTTGTTCTTGACGTGTTGTTAGTGTTTTCATTTCTTCCTTTGTCACTCATGTTTTTTTATTTGTCATTCCTGCGAAAGCAGGAATCCAGGTTTATCTATATAGATTCCGCATCAAGTGCGGAATGACACTATATGTATACTAGTAGTGTATACTATACTGTTTTTCGATGTCAAGAACTTTTTTGAAAATAATATTTTTTAAGGGTATTATATCTTTAATAAAAGGAGGTTATTATGTACGAAGAAGGAAGACCAGACGAAAATTTTCAAGCGCCTACCGAAAACGCTGAGGAATCTCAGGATAATTTTCAGCCACTTGCTGAAATAAGTTATGATGACCCACGAGTCCGCTCAATCATAGACGAGGAGGGAGTAACTGCCGAAGAAGCAATCATGCGAGTTCGAGCAGAACAAGCTGCCAAAGACCGTGAGACAGAAGAGTAGTTATTTTATCTCTTCGATGCTTTTTACAACATAATCAGGGTGGATAAACAACAAATTTGCTACAAAGTTCTTTATCCAGATCAGTTTTAACGGCCTCGTAATAAATATTGTCCTAATCCCCAACTTCTTCGGCGTACGAATATCGTTTATCAGATCATTTCCCACATAGACCACTTCTGTAGGCTTCAAATCCAAATCATTCAAAACATATTGGAAAAACTTTTTGCTGGGTTTGTGCAGATTAATTTCCCATGACAAATAAATTGCTGAGATGTCAGATGATATTTTACTGTGTTCAATAAACTTCCTGGCCATTTTAGGCTGGTTGGCAGCAATAACAATTTTGTATTTTCTCGCTAATCTCTTTACTTCTAAATAGTCAGCATGCCATTCCCAGATACCTTCATCCTTCAGAGTTCCGCCAAGATCAAAAATAATTGTTGTGATTCCTCCAAGCATAAATTCATTTTAGCAGTTTATCTATCTCGTGACGACTAGCATGTCTCGACCCTGGTTCATCTGTTTACTCTGAGCATCGATTGCTTGCCACAAAATATCCCAAGTATAGAAATAGTCTTTGCCTTCTTTGACTCCGGCATCATTGGTGATAATTCCTGTTGGATTATAGCCTTTTATTACCAAAATATGGTAAGACGGATTTGGTCCATAATGAGGATTGCGCAGAGCATGAGTGATCACTGGCACCATGACAGAGTTACCCTCAGAGATTGCTTGTTTGATATTGTCGGCAGTGATATCTTCAGTCACTTGATATTTGTAGCCGTAATAATCTTCAGCCAGCTTGCCAACTTCGTACATATTCAAGTCCTTTTCTCTACCATAGTTTGTCTTTTCCCAACTAACCATATCGATCAACTCCTGATTTGCTGTGCTCGGAGGTATAATATCAATTTGATTGCCTAAGAGGTAATAATGAATCATCAGAAGAGCAGCTTCCTCACACGATTCCTCATGAATATTCCAGTTAGTAAACGGTGCTTGGACAGTATAAGGAACCATTAATAAGGCTTCAGATTTTATGACTGGCTTTGGCGGAATTATTACTTTCTTTGTTTCGATAGTTTGTATTTGTGACGGCTTATTTTCTTCTGCTTTCTTTTGTTTCGGTTTTTCTGAAATAAACGATTGCAACAAAAAACCAAAGACAATGAATGCCAGAATGATAAATATATTTAGATAGTGTTTTCGTTTCATAGTGATATTATAAGCTATTAAAAATGAATTGGGAGGTGGACGCATATTGCGCGTCCACCTCCCACAAACCTACTAACGAAAGTACTTTGCCAGCCCAAGAGCTGATAGACCAACATAAAACAGGCAACGACTTGGACCTCTTGTCCACCACTGCAATGATTCAGGATCGAAACCGATTGGGCCAATCTCCGTATCATATTTATGGAAAACTTTGAAGCCATCCTTCTTGATCATCCGTTCCACGTAGAACCCGTGGATGAAGGGGTTGGCAACAATGATGACTTCGGTGATGTCAAGCAGAGCAAACATGACTTTCGCTTCTGCCCATACATCTTTTGTGTCCAGATATGAACCGTCCAAAAACGGTTCAACAACTAGCGTTGGATTGACCCCATCACTCTTTAGTTTTTTGGCCACTTCCCACTGTGAGACGATGTGAATTTCTTCGGTTGCTTTTTCGAGAATCCTCTCAACTGCTTCCGCCAGTCGAATGTTGCATGGATTCGGTTCTTGGCTGTCTTCACGCAAAGCAAAGGAACAGACCACCATACCAAGCATCTCGACCTCACAAAGTCATATTTTGTAGGTGCTAAGCACAAACAATATCATATTAATGTCTGTTTGTCAACATTAAATAAGTTTGAATTACTTTTTTGACAAAATATTTTTAGTCGTTTTGTAGACTTTGACTGTCCACCAAACTAGCCAAACAAGCATAGCTATCAATACCCCACCCATGATCCATGGGCTTAGGCCAAGGTCATTGTTCAGAGCAGAAGCGTTCATGCCATAGGTTATATAAGTAAAAAGTATGCCTATAAATAACGCGACCATCAGAAGCATGGTACGGATAAGATCAAAAGCATGCTCGCGTTTTTCCTCTTCCATCGCCATCAGAAGAAGAGTTGTCGGCATATCCGAATACTGAGGTTTCTTATAAAGAAAAACAAAAAAAGCCAGCATTATACTTTGCAAAGCTGGAATCAAGAATGTATACCAAATTGATTTTTGACTATAGCTATCAGCCTGACCACTCAGACCAAAATGAGTTGGGATTGTCTGGGGCAACTTTCCCCAATACCATACCGCAACCACCCAACTTATGATAGTTAACAAAATAGCGATAATGAATACTGCCAAATGCCATTTCTTTTTCATTAAGACTCCTAAAAACAATAATATCATACTGATTTTTCTTTATCGAGTTAACGCTCTTAGAAATAAAGTTTTTTGGTTTCCATTTTGAAAAAAAACAAAAAAAAGAAAGCCAACTTTTGTTGGCTTTCGATGATAGCATATTTTATTTTTATTTTTTCTTTTTTGAATAATACCAGTAACCGGCTGCTCCGACTACGATGACCGCCAGAACGACCCAAATCCATATACTCATAATATGTACCTCCCTCCGTTATTATTTATATCTATATAAATTGTACATCTATCTACCATTTAAACAAGCAAATTGGTATTTTTGTGCCAGCACCTTAATAAAAAAGAAGGTTACACATACTGTAACCTTCAAAAAAATAATAGCATAAAAAATTATTTTTTCTTTTTGCTTTTTGCAATTGGTTTTTTTGGAGCATACCGAGCAACTGCCCAGAGACCTAACAATGCGACAACGACTGCTACCCAAAACCAAATGTTCATACCAAAAATTTCCATTCCTTCACCTCCCTCCAAAAGTTTTATAATTTACTAAATAAATTTTAGTGTTTCTATTGCTATAATACAAGTTATTTTGCTTCACCCCAATTTTTCCCAACTCCGATTTCGACAATCACCGGCACGTCAAGTTTGACGACATTCTCCATTTTTTCTTTGATAAATGGCGTAACCTTTGCAACCTCCATATCCGGTACTTCAAAAACCAGTTCGTCATGAACCTGGAGCAACATCTTGGATTTAGGGCTTACTTTTGGTAGTTCTCTATGAATTTCAATCATAGCAAGTTTGATTAAATCTGCTGCTGTGCCTTGAATAGGCATATTCAAGGCCATCCTCTCGGCAGCATTTCTGATGATATGGTTTGCCGAGTTCAGCTCTGGCAGATATCGTCTACGCCCAAAGATTGTCTCGGCAAAACCAGCCTCCCTTGTATCTATGACAACTTGCTTCATATATTCTTTGATACCTGGGTGTATCTCAAAGTACTTGTCGATAAAATCTTTTGCTTCTTCGTAATTTAGATTTGATTGTCTCGCCAAACCATGGGGGGAAACTCCATAAACAATACCAAAATTGACGACTTTTGCATTGCGCCTCATTTCTGGTGTCACTTCCTTTTCTGATACATTGTATACTTTCATAGCAGTCGACGTATGGATGTCTTGACCCGAGACAAAGGCTTTTTTCATCATTACATCATCTGCAATGTGAGCAATAACCCGAAGTTCGATCTGTGAATAATCTGCCGAGATGATTGAATAACCATTATCCGCGATAAAGGCCTTCCTGATGTCTTGACCAACCTCGCTCCTAATCGGTATATTTTGAAGGTTTGGGTTGGTCGAAGACAACCTACCAGTAGCCGCTATTGTCTGATTAAAGCTAGTGTGAACACGCCCGGTCTTTTTGTTAATACTCTTTGGCAGGGTATCAACATACGTATTCTTTAACTTAGTTAATTCTCGGTATTCTGAAATCAAATTTATTATCGGATGAATTTCTCTAAGCTTCTCCAGCTCTTCAGCTCCAGTAGAATACCCGCCGGATGGTAATTTCTTTAAACCGTTTTTTTCGATTTTCTCCTGAAGATTCAGCTTTTCAAATAATACTTTTTGCAACTGTGCCGGTGAGGCAATGTTAAATTCACCGTCTGCGTATTTGTAAATTTCTTTTTCCAGTTCCTTTATTCTATTTGCAAATTTTTCTGATAATCTAGCCAAAATCCTTGTGTCGAGCTTGACCCCATTCATTTCCATTTCTGCCAAGACTGGTACCAACGGAGCTTCTATTTTGTCCATCAACTCAATAAAGCCACCCTCTTCCATTTCTTTTGACAGATGATGATACAGTCTCAAGGACATGTCGGCATCTTCGGCGGCATAAAGTGTCGCTTTGTCGATGTCGACTTGGTCAAAGGTTAGTTGATCTTTCCCTTTGCCAATCAGACTGTCGATCTTTGACATTTCGATACCGAGTTCGGAAAAGGCTAGCTCATCAAGCCTTTGCGCTCTGGCATTCGGGTTTAAAAGGTAAGCTGCTACCATAGTGTCAAAGCTGATTGGTGAAAGTTTAAATCCTGCATTCCTGAGGATGACATAGTCAAACTTGATATTATGCCCAACCTTTGGAATTTTGCCCGAAAATATATGACTCAAATATTTTTTTATGATATCAAACGGCAATTGTTTGCCTTTTTTATGTCGAACCGGGATGTAGTACGCGTCACATTCCTCAAAGCAGATAGATATGCCAACCAGGTTTGCACTCATTTCATCTATAGAATCTGTTTCCGTATCAACGGCGATCACCTTTGCTTTTTCTAATCTTTTAGCAAGGGCTGACAAATCTTTCTCATCATCAATTGTATGATAATTTTCCTTACAAAAATGCTCTTGGCTCTTTGTTTTTGGAGCCTCTTCGTCAAAAAGACCTGATTGGTCTGGCTGGCCCGGTAATTTTGAAAGTAATGATTTGAATTCTAGTCGTCTGAATAGCTCAAAAACCTTATTCCGATCAAAATCATGAGTCGCACATTTTTTAAAGTCCACGTTTATTGGTATATCGGTAACAATTCTGGATAATTTCAAGCTTAGATAAGCGATTTCCTTGCTATCTTCAAGTTTTTTTGCCACAGACGGTTTTAGTTTATCAAGATTTTTATAAAGATTATCTAAACTAGCATAAGTCTGGATCAAATCTGAAGCGGTTTTCTCACCAATTCCGGCCACACCCGGGATATTATCACTTGCATCACCCTTCAACGCCTTGAAATGGACGAATTCTTCTGGTGTCAAACCGTATCTTTCGTGAACCATTTTCTCATCATATATTACAGTGTCAGTAAATCCTCTTTTCATTGTATAGACAAGCGTATTCTTATCGACAAGCTGAAGCTCGTCTAGATCGCCTGTCACGATATATGTGCTCGTCTCGTTATCTTTTGTTAACTTTTTTGCAACTGATCCTATAATGTCATCAGCTTCGAATCCTGGTTTCTCATATATCGGAATATCAAACGCTTCTATAACTTCGCGAACTATATCAAACTGCTGGATCAAATCATCTGGGGCTGCAACTCTATTTGCCTTATATTGCTCATATTCTTCGTGTCGAAAGGTTTTGTCAGGCAAATCCATTGCCACAGCGATGCATTCCGGTTTTAATTCTTTGATAACATTTAACAAAATAACCGAAAATCCATAGACGGCGTTTACTACTTCTCCTTGTTTGGTCGTCAAAGGAGGCAGGGCGTGATAAGCCCGATGAATCAGGGCATGTCCGTCAATTATGACAAATTTTCGCTTTTTCATAAGTACATTTTAACATGGATCAAATATATATATTTGGTAAGATTCGGGCCTGCCACCTGAATATCAGGTGGCAGGCCCAACGACCAGGGCAGGTCGTTTAGTGGCCCCTAGGAGGGTGGGGCCGGGTAGAGAATGGGGCTGAAGACAACCCGGGGAGGGGTGAGGCGTCAGCCCTCAGAAAGAGGAGGAAGTTGCGGGTGGCTAGGCGTAAAGGGTGGTTAACACCGGACCAAGGACACAGTGTGGCTTCCTAGGTCTCTTGCTCTCAGTCCGCAAAAGCGCCCTTGAAGCCCTATCTAGCCTTGAGTTTGCTAAGCAGTGTTGATTGTCGAAGGGACAGCCTGTCGGTTGACAGGAACTGCACGCCCCTCTTAGCACTGGTTTTTGATACTTTTCCACCCTTCCTCCTCAGGAAGTGGTTCTACTAATGTCTTAATTATTATAGCGAAAAGCTCTGCAGTTTCAATAGAAATAAGGCATTAGCTTTTTTCTATTTTTCTTCCGACAATCAGTTCGAAAAGAGAATAAACAAATGAATGAACCTTTGAAAAGCAGACTTACCCGAAGGGGCACTTGTTGTTGTCTGTTTTCAAAGTAGAATGAATGTAGTTTAGGATACTTTGAGAATCTGTCTTGTCGGGCGGTTTGCTCCACTTTGATAAGACAAAGTGGAAAGAATAGTTCTTATCAAGGAGAAAGATAACAAAAAAGAATAGTTCTTCTCGGACGATAGTAACTATTCTTCGAAGGGAATG